>ENA-ORRT01000288-ORRT01000288.1-human-gut-metagenome-genome-assembly--contig:-NODE-288-length-47385-cov-5.16594_pt1 | contig 47385 bp, 57 predicted proteins | sample MGYA00242181_ERZ509146 | MGnify/ENA primary metagenome ERZ509146 (study PRJEB26280, sample SAMEA2338624) | human gut metagenome | biome: human gut; feature: human-associated habitat; material: faeces...
GCAAAGGGGCTGAATGCGCTTTAACTCGCGCTTGCTGTAGTTGCCAAAAAAGGCTTTGAGAATATTACCCATGAACGTTCACCTCAAAATGGTTCCTAAAAACCAATTATTCATCTCAATGTTGAGCATACGGGTGTTATTATACCATAAACATTTCTACTCTGCAACGCTCTGAAGCACCCAAATACTGAACATTTCAGCCCTTTGAAGTTCGGTGAAATCGGGGTTATTAGTAACATAGTAGAAACACGCAAAAAAGGCCCTTCCAGCTTGAACCGGAAGGGCCTTTTCTCATGGTCAGGTTTCGGTGGCGTAGTCAAGGGAAATCCACCCGGCACCGCTTTTCAGTTTGCCCCACTTGGCCGCACCTTTGCCGGTGCTTTCAGCCACGATGGTATAAATACCGGGCTGGATGTAGCCGGTTGCACCGTAGTTTGTGCCGGGGCCTTTACGGATATTCAGGTTGGTGATCTTCACCTGCACAAGGTAAGGGGTCACGGTGGCCCCTGTGGTGCCGCCTGTGGGCTTTTCTGCGGTTGGGGGTGTAACTACTACCCCACCACCATTGGAAGCGCCCTGAAGCCTTCTGTTGACTTCTGCGGCAATCTCCCCGTGTCTGGAATAAAGATATTCCCCCGGACAGGCTTTGTTGGCGAAGTCACGATGAACGGTCATGTTACATCCGTTCCGATGATTCACACGGTCATTCTTGTTCATACTCCACACCAACTTCTTGATCCCGTTCCGCTTGCAAATATCCGTTACCAAATCCAACAGGGCCGCATAAGCCTTGGCGGTAACGGCGTAAGGGTAGGTGGTGTCAGAAGCAACTTCAATGGTGATTGCCCGGTTGTCATTGGTGCCGTTGCTGGAACACCAAGAACGATCCTTTTCATCTACGGAAAGGCCAATGGAACCATCCTTACCAACAACATAGTTGGCGGAACATTGCCGGTCTGTGGTGGCGAAATAATCACACCCCTGTTTTGCTGTCCATTGCCCAACGATACAATGAATCGTGATGGTGTCAATGGCATGGTTCCGGGGGCTGGTTTTGTTTTTCGTGATCCGGGTATAGGTTGCAAGGGGGGAATTACTCATTTTCTGTATCTCCTTTCACCTGAAGAATGGCCCTGAACTTGGTGAAGGCTTCTGCGATATACTTACAAGACACCATCAGCACAGCGCCCACAATAACCAAATCAGCAAAAATTTCTGTGTATTCTTCCGGGATTGCCCACCCAAGCTGATCCGCATAAATCGGAAGGGTGGTGATTGCTACACAAAGCAAGGTCAGCCCCACAACGAAGGTGGCAACCTTCAGCCCGGAATTGATCATTTTCTGTCTGTCGAAGGGCTGAAGCAAAACCTTGATGTTGTAGTAAAGGGAAAAAGCAACATTGGACAGGTACGCACACAGGAAGATCAGCATAGCCCATCCAATATTGATCAGATTGTTCAAAACAGCGTTCAGCATGGTTTCAAATCTCCTTTGCATCGTTATAGATTTCCGGGCCATACAACTTCCGAAGTTTGATCCGGTTTTCGGCTTTGGCTTTGGAATAGTAAAACCCGGTTGCGGTTGCCAATTCAGCAAATATGGCGGGGATCAAATAGGCCAGCGGTTCAAGGTTTTCAGTTTTCCAAACCATGATAAGGGTGAAGGCCGTAACCCCAACGGTTACGGCCCCCACCACATACAGGATCAGCTTGGAAAACTCAATCTTTTGCTTTTTGGTTCGTCTGCTCATTCTTCCGGGGGATCGGTGGACAACTCCAAGAATTTTCTGTGAAGATCGTCCATCACCCCATTCACCCCCAAAGAATGATACTGCTTCCAGCAATTTTCAAAATTATCCCGTGCATAGATTGGGGCATAGCCTTTTTCGGAATACTTATTGAAATCGCTGATCATCTGCGCCCGAAGAAGGGCCTGAATACCGGCCTTCAAAGCCTTGGAATCCTCGGTGTTATGCTTGATTTGGCTCCACAGGTATTTGAATACTGCCAAAATCAAGGCGGGAACACCAATCAAGCACAACACCTGATAAATCGTCATGGCTTTTCCCTCCTATCAGGCCCCGATCAGGGCGGCAATATAGCGCAAATCCTCAACAGGGCCGTTGTAGAAGTCGAAGTTCCAAATCCAATGTTCTTCCTGATCCGGGCGCTTGTACTTCTGACAAAGGGCATCTTCCCAAATCTTCCCCCACCGGGCCTGATACCCGGCATCACGCTTTTCCAGCTTGGGAATGATCCGGTTCAACAGTTCGCCCCGTTCCTGCCCCATGCCATCATCATTCTGTGTGAAGAAGTCATAGGCGTTTTGGCTGGTGGCCGAACACACCGGAAGATCATTCAGGATCAGAAAACCACCCTGACCATTCAGGGTGGTTCCATACGGAATGTTCACTTGTCCGCAAATCGCCTTGAACCTTGCCCGTTTACGGCAAACATAGGTTTTATACTCCATCCGTGCTTTCCTCCCACCCGTACACACCGGGTTCCCACACATTGGAATCCACCGTGGAAATCCAATGCTTTTCCTTATGGCTCACCTTTGCCCCCTTGGAATAAGCGTCATGCGCTCCCACCGGTTGGCTCCATTCGGGCCATTCTTCAGCGGGATCACTCGTTTTGCTCCACAGGCTGGAAGCCGTGTCCGGTGTCCAATCCGCTTGGGAAGTATGGGCCTGAACGCACTTGTAAAGGGTTCCGTTATACCGGCGAATCTGCCCCACCGTGTAGCCAACAGGGAAAGCCCATTCAGCGAACAAATCAGCGTGTTCCGCCGCCGTTTCAGCGTCAATGCTCCCGGCTTCCGCCAAGGTCACAAAGACGATTCCACCGGCTTCTGTGGCTTTGGTGATCTCGGTTCCTGCGTCCGTTTCCTCCAAACTCACAGTTTCCAGTTCGTCCATAGCGGCACGGCCCAACAAATGGTAAGCCACACCCTCAAAAACAATGCCCGAAGCGTCATGCTCCGGGCAAAGGATGTAGCAACCATTTTCGGCTTTCTTGATGTAGTTCAGGTTCTCGGTCAGGCCGATACCGGCCCCGGCTTTGATGATTCTAAACATTGTCCACCTCCGAAAAAGATTGCATGGTAAAGCCGCCGCAACCGTAACAACCGGCCATGATCGTTGAAGTTCCGGTAATAGGCGCTTTGGCACTCCATGTATTGTTCTATGTCAAAGAAGGATCGTTTTCCCTCTTTGAACTCCCTGTGAAACAGCTTCAGTTTTCGCCTTGCCCGTTTCACTCCATCCCGGCTTCCATTCACCTTGATCTTGCCGGTTTCGGTAAGTGTGAACCGGGCTTTGCAGAACCGGAACGGCTTTGTAAGCGGGATCACCTTACACTTGCGCTTGTTCACTCGGATTCCAGCGGCTTCAAAACGCCTTACAATTTCATGGCCCATCAGCTTTGCTTCATCCACCGTGGGAAAGAAAGCATAGTAATCATCCATGTAATGACCGGCGCAATGAACACGGGCCTGACACTTGATCCATTGGTCAATTTTGCTTGGTAACGCCACCATTTCCTGTTGGGAAGGCTCCACGCCCAAAGGCAAGCCCCGGCCCGGTGTCGGGCATGGGGAATATTGAATCACAGTATCAGCCAAGTTTTGAAGTTCAGGATTCAAAATCAATTCCCGGTGCCGCTGATATAACAGGGCATGGGAAGCATTTGGAAAGAACCCTTTCAAATCCAACAGCAACACAGCACCTTCCCGGCCATATCGCCGGTAATGCCATCCAAGCTGTTGTTTGATCCGTTTGAACTGCCAATGAAGGCCCTTCCCCTTTTGGCTTGCTCCGTTGTCATAGATCATGGAAGGTGAATACAACGGGATCAGGACTTCATTACACAGGGTTTTGTGGATTTGTCGATCCGTAATGTGCGGGGCATCTATCGGGCGGATTTTTCCCCGTTCCCGAAGGGTGAAATGGGAACAGGATTTGGGCTTCCAAGTCTGTTCCAACACCGTTCGCCGCCGTGTTGCCGTACCAGAAAACAGGTGGCCTTCAAAGTTTTGAACACTTTGCTTCCACCGTACCCCGTTACAGCACTTTTTCCCATAGAAGAACATCTTCCGATAGGAAAAAACTTTATTCATTGGCCCAAGGCTATTACACCGGGCCTGTTTCCGTCCCAACCGCTTTGCTTTGCGGCGCTGGAACCTTGCTTCATGCCGTTCTTGGCTTGTCATAATAAAAGTATTCGCCCCTCGTACAAATGCGTTGTAGGGTGCCATCTAAATTGCTTTGTCCTTACACATGAAATGAGTTAAGGCACGATCACCCACCATGCAAGAAGCGTCCGTGTAAGGGCATCAAAGGGCAGTTTTAGGGATTGAAACCCAAGGAAGTACAACTCCTTTTACATCGGTCGTCTTTCACCTGAAAAGCCGTTTGCCTTCTGTTACTACATTTGACCGTGTATATTTGCAAAATCCGGGCCGCACACCAGCACAGTAATTGGCATTGTTATTGTTGTTGTTGCCATCCGTGTTGACATTCTGGAAATTATTGTTGTTGTTGTAATTAGGGGAACGAAGCCACCACCACACCGCCAACAGGCTCATTATCAGTTGCACACCTAATGGGAAATTATTTCTGTTTTGCTGTTACATTTTTGATTGCCCCTTTCAAAAGTTCGTTTTCTTTGTCGATCAGTTCACCAAGATTTTGCGCCATCTTATCCAATTTTTCCATTGCGTCTTGTGATTTGACTGCATTTCCCTTGGAAGTAGTAAAGGCCCCTTCCGGGTTCTGGTTCAAAATCAGATAAACATGGGTTAGGCGAACATCAAGCGCCATCAGGGAAGCCCTTGCTTCAAGCAAATGCGCCTTCCGCAAACTCACCCGCTGTTGGTCTGAAGGAAAAATGCTGTTGGCCTTTTCCGCATGGTCTATGATCTCACCGGCCAGCTTTGCGATTGGCTCCGCAATCAGCCGGGAATACCGGGCGGAAAGGCGGGTGAGAAAGTTGATGGTTTCAACATAGATTTGGTTAGCTGTATTGATGAATTCAGCCTTACTTGTGGTTCGCTTTTGCTTCAGTACGGACACGGTTACACCCCTCTTGGTGTGTTGTCAATTTCAATCGGGCCTTGCTCTCTTTCTACATCTTCCAAGTGCTTTAGAAGCACATATTCAATGTAGTTGGTTATTGACCGATGATCACGGGTTGCAAGCGCCCCGATTTTGTCAAATACTTCATCTGATAATCGCAAGGTAAAAACCCGCTTATTGGTCGCCATCCTATAACCTCCAAAAATTTTGCATAAGATTATTGTATGGCGTTTTTCGGTTTGTGTATGCGCTCTAAAGACAGGTAAGTGATAGCACTTTGAACGGAAAAGGCAATTTTTCAAAAATCGCGTCGGCGCTTACGCGCCGAATATTTTTTTATTTTCCTTTCACCCGGCGAAGCCGCCCCCTTGCGGGGGCGGGATGGGGGCGGGATCATCCTGCGGGGGATTAGGCGGCAAAGCCGGGCCGCACACCAGCACAGTAATTGGCACTGTTACCGTTGGCGTTGCCATACTGGAAACCATTGGCGTTGTTGTAATTAGGGGAACGAAGCCACCACCACACCGCCGAGGCGGTGCTGGTGTGATTATTGGCTACTTTGCTGTTACCAGCTTTGTAATAATCATATTGCACCTGATAATTTTGTTCATAGCTATTTGCATAGCTTCTGGAACCGAACACTTCATATTCAGCCAGTAAAAACAAGTAATCGGTGGTGCTGGTCACATTGCTTTGGGTATTGCCGGTATTGTTGCCCACATTATCCGTGTACTTGGTTACAGGCTTCATCACATTCCGCAAGGCGGAAGGCAAAGCCGCCAACAGCGAATTGGAAGGGGGGCTTGTGGGTGTGCCGGTGTTGCCCAACAGCGTTTTCCGCATATAGCTTTCTTTCCAACCACCACTATTGCTATTATTAGGATTCATATTGAAATAGCCATTGTTGTTTTGATTACTGTTATATTGGCTATCGCAAAGGGCAACCGCTGTGGTGCCGATTTTGCCAATCTGGAAGTGAATTTTGTTATTCCCTTCCTTGCCGCTGTTGTGGTTGAAGCCCAAAATGAAGGTGTTGATGGTCAGATTGGAGAAAGTGAAGTTCCCAACCTTGCCGTTGATCTGAATGGACTTCATATCACCAACCGCCCAATAGCTGGAACCCTTACCGGAATCACTGACTTGTTTAATGGTGGCCCAATCGTTATCATTCAGGGTATTCGTGGGAAGCGTGACATTAACGGAACAGGTTTTATCAGCCGGGGCAGTATAGTTGGTATCTGCGGCCACGCTGACGGTAATTGTGGCGTTTCCTTTTGCCTTGCCGGTAACAGTTACCACATTCCCGGAAACACTCACAGAAGCCACGCTGGGGGCGCTGGACACGGCGCTGATTACGCCGGTGCCGGGGCGGGTCACGGTGATTGTGTCAGACATTTTAGAAACATTCAGGGAAATGGAAGATTTGTTCAAAGAAAGGCTTCCTGTGGCCTTTCCAATCGTCCAAGCAACGGCTTTTTCCGCACTTCCCCCATCCGTCCATTGGTAATTAGAACCGGGGGTGAAAGTGGCGTTATAGCTTCCAGCGTTGGTGCCGCTGGTAGTGCCGCCGATGGTCATTTTAGAACTGTCATAACCGGCCCAAGTCGGGCTTTGAGTGGAACCGGTATAAGTAAGGCTTCCGCTTTGAGAAGGGACAGAAACCGTGGCCCTGTTGATTGTCCAAGTTACCTGTTTGGGGGTCTGCGTTCCATCTGTCCACTTATACTTTCCTTTGGGGGTGAAGGTGGCGGTATAAGTTCCCGCATTGGTGGCGGTTGTGGTTCCGCCAAGGATCAAAGTTTCCGGGTTGTAGCTGTTCCAAGACGGGCTTTGTTCCCCGCCATTATAGGTTAGGGTGCCGTTCTGCGACGGAACAACATCAATGGTATAAATCAACCCTGACACAGCTTCCAAGGCCGAATCCGCCGTTTCCTGTGCGGTCTGTGCGGCGGAAAGGGCTTCTTTCACAGTTTCCCGAATATCAGCATGGGCGGAAGGGCTTTCATTGTGGGTGTTAATGGCTTCTTCAATCGCTTCTGTGGGGTCAGAACTGGAATCGGGAAGCTGTTCAGGCTTCACCTTACCATCTTCCCCAAGATCCGCTTTTCCGGCCAAGGAATCATCATGGGCTTTTAGGGCCGTATCAATTTTATCCATATTGCGGTTCTGATCGTCCACATTGTAGAAATCTTCTTGGGCTGGTTTCACCAGATCATAATTAGGTGTGAACTGTGCCATCTGTCATTTCCTTTCTGATAGATTTGTTTTCCAGCCCTCCAAGCTGGGCATGGGTGAAGGGCCGAAGTGTTTTGTGTGGGGTACATTCATGGGCTTGAAGTTCTTCTGTTCTTACTTCAGAATGGGTGTACCAAGCAAGTTGGGCATGGGTAAACCCGCCCAATACTTGGTGAATATTGAACAACTGTTGAACTACCAAAACCAAGTTGACTGGGGCAACTCTTTTCAGCAAGGTTTGAACATCTTGGAAATTTTTCTTTGCGGCCACACCCACCTTTACCAAAAGGGTGTAATCTGCCACATCAGCCGAATAGTTACCGGCTCCGCAAAGGCTTTCCAAGATCACCCGCAACTGTGGCAAGGTATAGGGCAGTTCTTCATTCAGGCGGGTAAGCACCCGGAAGCGGCGATCATCCAAGGTATCTGTTCCTTTTGGGGTGATACCCAAGATTTTTTCCCATCTGGACAACCCAAGATTTCCAGCGGTTTTGATGAACTGATTATTCAGAAGATCATCCACCGCCGCCCATGCGTTTTCAAACTCCGGTTGCTCGGCTCCGGTAATCCCTTGAAATTCCGCATAATCCCGGACAACATAAGGAAGGTAATTGATTAGCTTGCGATCCATTCAATCACCTTCCTTTATGCGCTCTGCTTACCGGTTGCCGGGGTAATAGTACCAAGAACCGGGATATGATCAAGGGCCAGTTCATAGTTGGCCGCTGTTCCGTTGATTTTCGTATCAGCAATATCCAGAATCCCGCTAACCGCCAACAGGCGGCTTTCAATCTGACTGACACGAACCACAAGGGGTTGTTCCTGATCCGCCCATGTTTGGGCCAGTTCCGTGAAATATGCCTTGATGGTAGTTTCCACATAGGTTTTTACATCTTCCCAACTCCATTCCTGCTGATAGGTCAGCGTGAAGGACAGGTTCACGGTTTCATTCTCCACCCCGTACACCTTCACCACATGGCCGATGGGTGCAATACCCACGCCTTCCCCGGCGTTCTGCAAGGGGTCAATGGTGGTCTGCACCAGTTCCACCAAAGGTTCTGAAGGCTCCGCAAAGGTGCTGTCAATCACCACCAGCTTGACCGTTCCGCCCACTGTCAGCTTGTTATTGTTTGCGGCGGCATACACGGCATCAAGCCAAGATTTCACGGCTTCAGGCACACCGGAAAGGCCGCTGATCCATTCGCTTGTTCCTTCAGGGGGAACCAGTTCAGCGGGGCGAATATCGCTGTTCCAAGCCCGGTAAACCTTCACCCCGCCCACACCGGGAATGGCGTTCACCTTTTCGATATAGTCAATCTGGTTGCCGCCGAATGCTTGTGCGTTCAGACTATCAAAATACCGTTGACGGAAAACTTCAGTATCTTCTTCATCCTCACCGGGAATCAGCAAAGCGGTAATGGTACAGGTTTCAAGCCCTTCCACATACTCAATGGGAATAACCGTGGCCCCATAGTCATTTCCAACTTCTCCCGCCGTTTCACAGGTGATTTCATACTTTCCATTCCCTTTTTCAGCGGACACATAATAGTTCAGATCACCAATAGAAAAACGGGTGTCCGGGGGAAGTGTCAGGCTGACCGGGGTAATAGACAGTTCCAGCACAGCGGGGGTGGCCGCATAAGGGGAAAGGCCCCGTTCCGCCGCTCTCAAAATCAGGTAATCCCGGCTTGCTGTGTCCGCAAAGGTTTCATTCAGGACGGTATCAAGCTGGATATACAGGTTTTGAAGTTCCACGGCGGCGGGGGCGTTGCCAAGCCACACCAGAGAACCTTCACGGGTATCAAGATTGTTGTTGATGGACAGGGCCTTTTCCAGCATCCGGTTCAGCAACAGCGCATAGGTGATATTTTCATACATCAGGTTTCCACCTCCATTTCCGTAAAAATGGGGCCAAAAATGCTGATCACCGTGAAAGTGGTCAGCACCTTTTTCTTGTTCACTTCAAACTGAAAATTTTCAACGGCGGTGATCCTATCATCCTGAAGCAATGCTTCCTTCACCCGCCGTTCAATTTCTGGAATGCAAAAATCAACCGGCTTACCAATCAGGCTTTTCTTCTCAAAACCATAGTTCCAAGAATAAATCAGCCATTCATACCGTTCCACATTCAAGATCAGGAAAACCGCCTGTTCCACAGCCCTTACTTCATCAATGGTGCCGGTTATGGTTTTGGTATCATGACGCATTTTGAATGTGCGGCTTGGAAGGGTGGTAAAGGTAAAATCCTGTTTCAGATCGTCTTGAACCTGTGGAATCATACCCATTCCCCCTTCAGGGCCGGGTTCGGCGCAATCCGATCCAGCACCAAGAATTTCTTGCCCTTTTGAATTCGGGCCATAACCACTCGATCCCCAACCACAAGGGCGTTGTGGACTTTGAACTTCTTCAGCCCTTTGATGGGGTGGTTGTGGTCAACATCTTCAGCGGTGCCGCCCCCGGTATAAGTATCTGTAACCGGGTGGCCGTGGCTGATTGTAACAGTCTGGTGGCTTACCGTCATATCCACTTCATAATCCGTGACATTCCGGGCCAACACCAGCATTTTTTCTGTGTAAATGGCCTTTTGGTCAACCTGAATTTTCAGCGGGGAAGCGGAAATCACGGTTCCAAACAGAATGTGAACCGGCTTGCTTGCGTCCACGGCTTCCACAGCGGCCTTCTTTACCAGTTCCACCGCATTTGTCGGTTTAGGCAATGAATTCACCCCCAATCAAGGTTAAATCCATGAAGTGTTCATCCCCCTTGAAATTATGGGTGACTTTTTCAACCATCAAATAATTGTTGGTGATAATATCCCCCAAATTCAAGGCAACCACCACGGCGCAACCGGCCCGAACCCGCACATCTCCAAAAGCGTTCTTCACCGTCAGCTTCCGGGTTTTCTGGTCATACAGCTTCAGAAGGGCATTGGCTTTGGCGGCGGCTCCGGTGGCGTTTTGCAAGGCTTCAAAATACTGCAAAACACCCCACTGGTTCATCTTCTCCCCGTCCTGTGCAATATACAGTTCCCGCTTGCCGGTCTGCTCATTGTCATAGGTCAGCTTGATTTTATTGTAGGTCTGTTCATCAATGCTGGATGAATAGTCAAAGGTTTCTCCGGTTTCTTCATCAATCAGCAAATTCAGCTTCATGGAATTGATATTTTTCAAAGTCAATTTCCCGGCATCATCATAAAGGCAGAACAGTTGGCCGGTATTCATCAGGGTTTCATCAAGGGCATTTTGGATCATGTCAAACAGGGTGCTATCTTCCTCCACAATGGTTTCAAGGGTGTACCCTGTATCTTCCACGCTCCCAAGGTTCAGGCGGAAATCTGCCGCCAGCCGCTTCAGAAGGTCAGAAGCCTTCAGCCCTTCTTCCGTGATGGTGTCCTTGTTCTTCAGGTATCGCAACTGATCATAGGCCACAACATCAATGGTCACACTGTTTGCCTTGCGGCTCTTGGTGAACGCAAAGCCATAGAACATGGTGGTGCCGTTCACCGTCAGCTTTACCGGGTTGCCTTCCTGAAAGTTCAAAACCCCGTCTTTGATTACTGTGAATTCCAGCTTGCCGGGGGTGCCTTTCCGCTCCCATGTCAAAGAAACCCCTTCTTCAACAACCGGATAATAAATTGTGGAACCATTCTGAATCAGAAGTTCAATAGACAAGCGGATCACCCCTTCAGGAAGGCAAAGTAAGAACCTGACCGGCATAAATCAGGTTCGGGTTTTTGATTTTATCTTTATTCAGGTTGTAAATCTCATTGTATCGGGAACCATCCCCCAAATATTTCTTGGCGATATTCCAAAGGCAATCCCCGGATTTTACCGTATAGGTGGATTGCTTGGGGGCCTGACTGGTTTCCCGTTTGGGCGGCTCCACCGTGGCGGTGGGCTTTGTTGCAGGGGTTGGGGCCGGTTGGATGGTCACAGTTTTAGTACCATAGTGCCTGTATTGCTTCAGGCTTACGGTCACTGTAATATCAAAGCCTTCTTCCGCATCGTCTGTGATCTGGTAATCTTCCATTCCCACAGTCAGATTGGTATAAAACAACCGGCTTCCATTGGGCTTTTCACGGTTCAAAATCCATTGAAACGGTTCCTTTGCCGTTTTCAGCCGTTCAAAAAGAGAAAGGTAATAATCTGCGGGTTGCGCCCCGCCATTTGTGAAGGGATAGGGGACTTGGGGGAGAAGCAAGTCAAAACTTACATCAGTCAGCCCCGCCGCCTTCAGAATATTGATTTCCTCACCGCTGATTAGGGTCAGGGTTTCATTCTGGTTATTGATTTTCACTTTGACCTTGGAAGGGGTGATGGGCATAAGCACACCACCCAAGTACATTTTGTATGCCATTACTCATGCACCCCTTCTTCAGACACATCCAGCTTTTCAGCAAAATCATTGGCCCACGCATCCATAATCCCGTCAAGGTCGGTATCTTTGGAAATGTGGTTTTCATTGTGCTGTTCAACCTTGATTTCAGCGGTGGTGAACCGGTTGATTGCTTCCCGCTCGGCAATATCCCGCATATAGGCCAAATCTTCTTCCGAAATGTCAAGGGCATCACTCATGGCGGCGGTGTTCCCCGCCGTGTCCCCGGTGTTGCCATAGATACCATCAAGGGTGTTCCCAAGGTTGAAGGCATCCAGCCCATCAGCGGCCCCCAAGCTGTCCATTGCGGAAAAGTCGAACAAGCCGCCAATGGTATCTTCCACGCCTTGGCCGAACTCATAACCCATATCAAAGGCGGCTCCATACTCGAAGCGGCCCAAGTGAAGATCTTCCGCATTCAGCTTTTCCATGACTTCTTCACCCTTGCCAAAGGTGGAATCCACCCAACCGCCCAAGCTGTCACGCCAGCCTTGGACGGAACCGGCAAGGTTAGAACCGAAGATAGTATCAATGGCCGAAGCCAACGCCTGAAGGACGGAAAGAACCGTGTCCGCCAAGTCGAAAAATAGACGGGCCACAGCCCCAACCGGATCATTGAATACATTTCCGATGAAGTTTGCAACCGTAGCCACAAGGTTATAGATCATCACGAACACATCTACAACCAAGTTCCACAGGGCCACAAAGATATTCCCGATGAAGGCCAGCGCCGCCATAAATGCGCCACAGATCAGGCCGGTTGCGGAAACGCTTGTACCTGCAAAGTGATTGACCGCCGCCACAGCCGCATAGAACAGGGCTACAAGGGCGATAATCAGAATGATAATCCATGTAAGGGGGCAAGCCATCAAAGCCGCATTCAGGCCGTATTGGGCCGCTGTTTGGGCAAAGGTGGCGGTGGTCTGTGCTCCGGTTGCAACGGTAGTCATAGCCAGTCTTGCGGCCTTTACAGTTTCCAGCGCATTCACAATGCCGGTCACTGTTTTATAGGCAAGCATGGCTCCATTCAAAACAAGAAAAGCCGTTGCAACACCGCCAACAATAGGGGCAAGCCATGACCAATTATCCACCACCAAAGCGGCACCGCCAATCAGAAGGTCAAGCACCACCGTTGCAACAGAAGCGATCCCGGCAAGGCCGTTGATAACTCCATTCGTTACTTGGGTGAACTTTTCGCTATTAGCAACTTGATTTACCTTGTTCAGAATAGGATTGAAGATAGACAGGGCCTTGTTCTTCATCCCGATCCAAATTTGCCCCCAAGTTTTGGGCATATTTGAAAACTTGGTTTCAATATCATCCGCCGCCGCAAACATGGCATTTTTCACTACATCGGCGGTCAGTTGACCTTCTGCGGCCATAGCCCGGATTTCACCAATGGAAACATCCAAGTAATCTGCTATACTCTGAATAATTCCGGGGGCCTGTTCAAATACGCTGTTTAGTTCTTCACCACGAAGCACACCGGAAGCCATTGCTTGGGTAAGCTGGATCATGGCGGCTTGCTGTTCCTGAACACTCGCACCGCCAATAATAAACTGTTTGTTAATCAGTTCTTGGAAGGCAATCACTTCATCCATACTTCCAAACGCATCACGGGCATTTAGGCCCAATTTTGCAATGGAAGAAGCGGCATCCATATAGGAAGTTCTGGATCGTTGCGCCGAAGCCATTACCTTTTTTTCAAGGTCAGTAAGGGAACCGCCATCATCAAAGTTGATCATGGCGTTATTCAACCGGGCATTTGTGCTGGTAAGCTGGTCAGAAACCCCAAGAATTTTCTTTACAGCCGCCAGCCCACCCACGGTGGCCGCAATGCCTTTTAGCTTGCTCCAAAGGCCATCAGCGGCGGTGGTGCCGTCCCTGATCCGCCTGTTGAAGCGGTCTTGCTGGTTGCCAGCATTCCGAATATTTTCTTCAATGGAATCGAAGGCGGCCCCGGCTCTTGCCAGTTCTTCACGGGCTTCCCGAATGGCTGAAGTGTCCACAGAATTACCCGAAGCCCGTTGCATGGCTTCAAAGCTGTTCAGCACAATGTTCATAGCCTTGTGCATAGACTTCAGCGGGGCAGTAACACCGTCATATAAGGCGATTGCCGTTCTAATGGTTGCCAATAGGGGTTCACCTTCTTTCCATAGCAGAGGGCCGGGGCCAACAGTTACTTTCTGCGGCCCCGGCGCTGTTTCCGTTCAATTTCCTTCTGTTTCTTCTTTTCCCGCTCCACCCGAATATCAATGGCCGCAATAATGAAGGCCCGTTCTTTTCGGGGCAAGTCCAGAAAAGCGGATGGTGTCAAATGCAGTTCGTGAAGGCAATAGTAAGCGATATTTGCTTCACCATCACCTTCTTCAATTAGTTTTTTGCCTCGTCCACCTCATCCTGAAGGGTGGTTTCAAACCCGCAAACCTCCTGAACTTTGGTCAGATAGTCGGCATACTCGCCGGGGGTCAGCATGGTTTTCAGAAGGGCTTCAGCGCCCATCACCTTATAGCTGTCCTGAAGTTCCTTGTCATTCAGGTTGGGGAACACCGTACAGGCCACAGCCAGCTTGCCAAGGTACAGATCATAGTCGGTTTCCTTCTGATACTGGTTTTTCTTGCCGGGAACGGGAAACCGCTTGGCACAGGACTTCCGAAGGGCTTCATCCTCGGTGCCGGTAATGGCCTTGATCTCCCATTCCATAGGCTTCCGCTTGCCCTTATCGTCCAATTCATCAGACAAAAACCGCTTGGAAGCAACAAACTTCACATTCTCAACGGACAGGGCATTTTCAGCCAGAAAAGCAGACAAACTCATTGTTAAAATCCTCCTATTTTGAAATTGAAAAAAGAAAAACCCGCCCACATTATCAAAATGGGGCGGGTTTTGGCAATGTTACTCCATTCCCGCAAGCAGGGTAAAGGCTTCCGGCATCTCGAAATCCTCAAAAGTGAAGTCCATATCTTCATCCAAGTATTCCGCATCAGCGTCAAACTTGGTAAGAATGCCGCCATCAATGTTGCAATCCTTCAGGATCACGGTTTGACGGCCCACAGAAGAAGTGGGATCTTCATTGGTCACTTGAATGTCAAAATAGACATCCTCGCCGGTGTCCTTGTACTGCTTCATCATTTGGCGGAAAATGCTGGTGTTATAGTGGAAGGTTGCGGAACCCGTACCACTCCAACCGGTGGATTTGTTACCCTTGCCGGTCTTGCCCAAAATGGGAATTTCCGTCTTGTTCTTCTCGAAATTGGCTTCAAGGTTGATAGCCTGCATGAAGTTATAACGGTTATCCCCAATGGTTACAAAGCATTCGGCCAAAGAAGCGGAAACAGCGTCCTTGGCTTGCATTACAGTTGCCATATACTCTTACACCCCTTTCTTACTGGACATAGACAGTCATATAAAGCTGGGCCATAGCGTTGACCGGGGTAACATAGTCCGTCACCACAACGGCCTTCTTGGTATCGCCTTGGGCAACCGTCACATTATCGCTGGTGAAGTTCTCAATGGCCCGGATATTCTGAAGTTCCTGATGATGCTTTACAATATCGTTCCACAGGCTGATCCGCCCGGAAGCGTCATTGGGAACTTTGCCAAGGTACTTCTTGCCGAACAGAACAGCAATATCATTGGCAATCTGATCCAGAACCCGGATTGTCTGATTGCTGGAAAAGTCCCCGGACTTTTCATCCGTCACGGAAATGAAGGTGTTAATATCCTCCAAAACCACAACCTTTTCATCCACCAGATGGAACATGAACGAACCTTCCAGAATACCGGCTTCCAATTCGCTTTGGGTATAATCAGTATCAATCTGATATTCCCCGTCATAGTCCATATTGGTTGCGGACTTATTCACGGCAGTTCCCGCAATCACGCCGGTTGCCCACGGGATCAGGGCGGGATCATCGGTTTCACCAACAATGGTGTTCTTCACACTCACGGTGCCTTCATAGTCGGCCAGCTTGCGGAAGCATACCACCTGAAACTTCTTGCCCACATCATCCCGCATCCGCTTACAGAAGGCAGAAAACAGTTCAGCAATGGTGGATTTGTTGGTGGGGCAACCCATAGCGTTGAAGGTATAGGCTTCCATCTTATCCAGATAGGTTTGATAAGCCGCATCCTCCACACTCCCATTGGTGCCGCTGGTAAGGGGGGTGGAAGCAGTCACAGCAAGGCTTCCTTCTGTTTTGAAGTCCACATAATCATTGGGCTTCAGGTCAGTCATTTTAGAAATGGCCTTCTGCTGATCCACTTGGACAGTGCCAAGGAAAGTGGAAACATCATACAGTTTGCTTTCCGGCTGACTGTTTTCATTTTCCTCAATGACAATACGAAGGTCATTCCCACGGGTGCCGGGGTATTTGGCCGTTGCATAAGTGCAAGCGGCCTTTGCGCCGCTGGAATTCAGACGGAAGAAGTGAACCGTTTGGGCGTGTTTGAAAATCTCACGCATGGGCTTCAGTTCGTCCGCCGTGTACGCATAGCCAAAAATCTTTTGGGAATTCTTCTGGAACTCCCCAAGTTCAACGGTGATAACCTCACCTTCAGGCCCCCAATTCATTTCAAGGGGGATGGTCGCAATACCACGATCAGAGAGGGTGGCGCTTGCATTCGCAACCGAAATGAAGTTGATATATGCACCGGGCAGAATCTTGTTCTGCGTCAAAAAAGTGCCGCCGCCAAGGGCCATATCAATTCACCTTGCCTTTCTTGAAAAAGTTTTGAAGCAAGCTGTCCACCTGCTTCATCGTGTATTCCTTTCCATCTTCCAGCAAAACGGACAGAAGATCACGCCGCTTGGCATATCGCTGGAAGGTCAGGATATTTCTTTTGGTGAAAACCGGGACATTGGAAACAGGCGGGGCCGCTTCCGCTGTCTTGGGCTTTCTGGTTTTGGTCGTAGGCATTTTTAATCCCCTCCAATGGTTCCAACCTCGGTTTCCAAGGTTTCCATATAGGTTTCTTCAGCGGGGCGGATCATGGGCAAGTTATAGTTCACAAAGAAGTGAAGTACATTGTCCACAATCTCATAATTCACGCTGGTTCCATGAAGAAGATCACCGCTGGGAAGCGTGATGAAGTCCAAGGCTTCCATCATCGTTTCCGCAACGGTGAACATTTCCGCATTATTGCGGGGGTTGGTCGGAAAATACTGAATGTCAAATGGGTTCCGCTTGATAAAGCGCCGCCCAAGCATGGGCGTGATTTCCGGTTGTAAAACGGCAATCAAAAAACAGGGTTCTTTCAAACCCTGTTCCACATCATTCTGATAGATTTCATACCCATCCCCATAGGCGGCGTTCAGTGCCATTGAAATTCCTTTGATAATCTCATTAAGCATCGAAACACCCCTTCAGGAACAAATACAACTTCTTTTCCAGAATTTTAGGCGCTTGCTGTTCCAGTTCTTGTGTGGAAATGGTCAGCATATAGCGCCCCTTTACCCAATTTTTCTTCAGCACCATCCCGCCTTCAGCGTCAGGATCATAAACAAAGCGGTCACTTTCCCAATAACCGGGAATGAACCGCCCCGGCCTTTGCCGGTGGCCGTATTCAACATAGGACGCATACTGAAGGTTATTCAGCACAACAACTGTGTAATGGGTTCCCCTGTGGCCCACAGGCATCACCGCCCACGCATCCCGCAAGGTGCCATATACAACAGGTGTCCGCTTCACAACCTTATTCAGCAAGCGCCCCGCCAACTCTTGGGCGGCTTGGCGGCAAAACCTGTCCAAATCCGCCCCCATCAGCTTTTCCATATTTTTGTTCAGCCGTTCCAGTTGTTTGAAATCGCATTTGCCCCATTTAGCCATCAGGCATACCCCTTCCAAGGCTCCAACTGGATTTCTTGATGGTTGGTGAAAACCCCGGCTTCACCGCTTTTAGAATAGGTGAACTTCCGTTCAAGATTGTTGAACCGTGTCACAACGATTTTACAGCCAGCGGGGATTTCCACATCAGGGGACAAGAACAGCTTCACGGTTTGGGCAACAGCGGCCACGGGATCACCGGAACTTGAAGTTAAGGTTTCAAAGGACAATTTACAGGGCTGATCCTGAAGAAGCGGCTTTTCTTCAAAGTCAGTCAGGTGTGTGGTTGGATCAGTGACTTTCTCTTTTACGAAAATAGAACACCGATCCTTCCACAACCGTTCAAGGGCTTTTCTGTGGGCGTTTACCATACAAACTTCCTGAATCGGTAAAGTTCACGGCTCCGCCCATTGGTCAGGTAGTCAATCAGACTGTTCAACCGCTGTTCAGGGGTCAAATTCCCATCCCCAATGGCAAAAACCGTGTTAGTATCGCCTTCCTGAATTTGCTTGATTGCCGCTTCAAGGTCAAACCCATCCAACTGCCCGGAAACCTTCTTCATGTTCAGGTATTCGCCAACCGCCATATAGACGGCCACGCTCACCAACCCTTCAGGCATATCCTTTCGGTTGGTTTCGTTTTGAACCCTGTATTGAACATTGCTGATCACAATATCCAACAGGGGATCTTCAGCGGCCCCCGTCACGCCAAGGGCCGTAAGCATTGCAATAACCTGTTCACGCAACGGGAATCACCGCCATTCCATCAGCCCAAAGACTGAATCCGGGCAATGGGAATGGCCTTGTGGTTGATATAGGTGCGCTGGGAAGCAGTGCTTTCCCCGCTGTGAACCAGCGTCCAGTTCTGCCCATTCTCCAAGTCAGTGTCCGTGGGGGACAGCTTGGTCTGACTTTTCTTCTCATAGCTGATACCATAGGGGCTGAACACCTTGCGCTGACGCATATACAGGGTATCAACACCGCCGTTGGTCTTGGGGTCACGGGCCATTTCATAAGGAACCTTGGCCCCAATATCTTCATAGGAAATAGCGCCGTTGCCCATGATGAAGGTGGTGTACTGTGTAGCGGGAACCACATACATATCAGCGGCAAGGGTACGGGTGCCAAAGTAGGGGGTTGCCTTGGCAAGATCAATTTCAGAAGCACCGGAAGCACCCGAAGCCTTGATCACCAAAGCGCCGGGGGTGTCCGCTTCAGCATCGGCATAGCCGGTCACGGCGGGAAGATCATCGTCCACAACCACAGTGCGGCCATTCCAAGTGGCAAGGGTCAAATCCTTCTGAATGCCGTCCCCGTCCGTCTGCTTCATGAACTCCAACAGCTTCATGTTTTCAAGGTTGGTGGCAACATCACTGTGCATGAACACCAAAGAAAACTTCTGCTTATTGGCCCCACAAGCCTTGTTCACGGCGCTGTTCAGGGTGGTGGCGCTCATAGGGGCATAAATCGTGGTGCTGTGCTTCTCCACAAACTCCTTGTTCTTGGCATCGCTGGTGGGCATGGCAAAAACACCCTTCAGGATGGAAAGAAGGGTTTTCTGATCCAAGGTATCCTTGTACTCCGCAACCTGTGCGGACACATTGCCCATGAAGTCCACGCCGCCCGTAATGTCATAGCTGAAGTCCTTTTCAGTCCATGCCTTGGCACGGCCAACAACCACCATGCCCTGTTCAAAGGTCTTGGTGGAAGTGGCGGTAATGTCGGTTTCACCGTCATAGTTCACCGCATCCCCATCCAGAAGGCCACGCATGGCAAGACGGGCATAGCCGGTGCCATTCTGACTGGTGAACACCGCCCGAATATCAGGGTTCCCGGCCAGCGCACGGGACTTCTTCAGGGCGTTCAGGGTCAGGTTAGGCACACGGCCAACCATGTACCTAAACGCTTCAGGGTTGAAAGACTTTGCATCAAACTTGCTGTTAGCCATCGTTCAAACTTCCTTTCTGTGTAGTCAAATTGTGTGGGTTACTCCAAAACCGCATCCGGGTTTTCCTCCATGTACTTGCACAGTTCGTCATAGGACATTTTGGAAAGGTCATCCCCGGTGGGCTGATTGTGGGGATCACTCTTTTCAGCGGCTTTGGCTCCCTTAAACTTGGCCTTGCCGCTGGTGTCGAACAGAAAAGCCGTGTCCTCACCCTTGGTCAGCTTGCCAATTTCATCATCCAGCCCTTTCACCGTGCCATCATCGGCCAGTTCCGCCTTCTCCAAGAATGCGGCCAACAGCGCCTTTACAGCGGTGCTGTTTTTGGCCTTGGCATTGGTCAGGGCCACATCAACGGCATTGCTGATCTTCAGGGCCTTGATTTCATTGGCGTGATCCTTGTCCTTCTGCTTGTTCGCTTCCTGAAGGGCGGTGATCTGGTTCTGAAGTTCCGTGTTATCACCAGCGGATTTCTTCAGGGTTTCAATCTGCCCATCCCGTTCAGAAACTTGGGCTTTCAGGGTCTTGTTTTCCTCGTTCACCTCATTGAACCGGCTCTTGGTTACAAAGGAACCATTCAGCCCTTCCATAACCTTGTTGGCCTGTTCCTCGGTCAAGCCCCACTCCATCAGCTTTTCTTTCGTCATAGTGTGATACCTCCATCATAAAATCCTTTTTTACCGTGGGTCAGGAACCACGATTTCCCCTGGCTCTGTTTTCCGCCCACAACCGGGAAACGGCGAATAGGTATGAAAAAACCACCACCGGCCCGAAGGCCGGGGTGGTTCAATCAACAATATTGTGGATCAGTCCCAATGCTGATCCGGGCTGAAGTTTTCAAGAACAGAATAATAATTGGGGATTTGGTCAGGCGGTTTCCCATCCTTCAAAGCAGTAAGAACTTCAATTTTTTCATCAAGAAGTTCTTCACTGTCCGCATCAAAGAAGCGGTCAACCAGAACATCAGAAACTTCAGCCAACAGCGCATGAACCTTCATCAGCTTTTCTTCCCGTGTCATATTAACCACCCGCTTTCTTTAACATATCCTGAATAACTTCTTCCAAGGCTTCTACCAACTCCGGTTTATCCTTACGAAGCATTTCTATCAGGTCAGGACGGACAACCGACAAAGCGCCATAATTGGCAAGGGTTTCTTCCGCTCGTTTCCCAATATCCCGGTAATATTTGGAACCGTGACCATATCGCACAAGGCCAGCATCACGGGCCGAACCACCGGAAAGGGCATCGTAAATATCTTCAAGGGAGCTGATACCGCCGCCCATAGCGTTTCGGCATTGGTAATCAATTTGTTCACTTGCTTCACGCTTCAGCTTATTGAAGGCTTTTTTGTAGTCAGAATAAGAAATGGATCTTGCATAGTATTGATCCGTCAAGGCAGAAGTGGCGGTTCTCAATTCAGCGTTGATTTCCGCCGTAATACGCTTGCATTCCTTATCGAAGGCTTCAAAAAGGGAATCAATATCATCCGCAATATCGGTGTTGGCTTTCTGGAAAAAGGAACTTAACTTGGCATGGCTGGAACTGAACCAACCTGAATACTTTGCCGGGTCTGACCGGTTGAACATATCCATCAGGTGCATTTCCTCATGCAAGGTCGTAACCACTTGGCCGGTAAGATCATCCCCTGCCAGCTTGGGAATAATCAATTCAACATCCGCAAGCTGATCATTCCGGGTATAATAGCGATAATTAACCGCATAGCCTTTCCCGTGGGAAACCTTCATGGGAATACCGTTGGCCCTGATGTTTTCCATAGCCCCCATTTTGGAATAAAGGGCAACCACATCAGGATCAGCGTTTTCACACGCATTCACATAATCAATCAGGGCTTGGGTGTTCTTCCGTTCCTTCTTGTCAGTCAGATATTCAGGGAACATTTCAGCCTTCAGCGGCTCCAATTCCCTTTTCGCCTTCATTATAGCGCCCACGGTGGCAACCGTCAAACCATCCTTCACGCCATCCACAAAGGCCTTCTTCCAATCGGTATATTTCATGTTGGCCGGGACATAGTACACCTTTCCATCAGCGGTGCGGGCGGCTCTTTCGCCGTCCATATCGTCATAATGGGGGCAAGTGGTTCCCCGGCAATTCGGGTGGAAGGGCGGGACAGTCACCCCCGGCTCATATTGGGTCAGCGGGATCACCGTACCATCAAGGGGCTGACAAATGGGACAGGTGCGGGAATCAAGTGTTTCCACAATTTCAATCTGATCCACACCCAAATCTTTATACATCTGGACTTTGGACACAGCATTGAAATAGCTGGTTTCCGTATGCACCAGCCGCCTTGCCTTATAGCGGGAAGTTCCGAACTTCTTTTGAATGGCCGTGATGGTCTTGGCCGGGGGATCACCCCGCAACATTCCTTGAACCAGTTCCTTGTTCACCGTATCAACCAAATCAGCCTTGTTCAACCAGCACCGATCCCGGAAGGTTCGCTTGTCGGTTGTCCAAGGCTTTGAAATCAAGGCTTCAAGTTTCTGCTGGTTCAGGGCGGTGAAGTCCCACCCAAGGCCAATGCCCTTCTGAATTTCAAAGGCCCCACGGGTGTACCCGTTGGAAACCACATCCTTCAGAAGTTCATCAATCCCATCCACCTGATTTCCATACAGAAGTTCAATCTGCTGTTGAATCTGAAGCTGAATAGCTTCAAGGCGGCTGACATGGAAGCGGGTTGAAGCGTTTTCCAGCTTCTTGATCCACTCCGGGGAAAGGTTGGCTTGCTGTGCGGCCTTCACATATTGTTCAGCCGTCCACTTGAATTCTTCAAGCTGTCCGGTGGTCAGCATCTTCCGGGCATCAGCCAAGGTCACATTGTTGTTGGTGGCGAACCGCTGATACCAACTTTCAATATCCCGCTGAACCGTTTTTTCCGTCTGCCGATACAGTTCTTCAAGGCTCTGAATGTACTGATCACTTTTCTGGTGGGCCGCATCTTCCAGAATGGCGAACCGGCCCCGCCAATAGTCAGCATTCTTCACGGGGCAATTCTCCCTTCTTGAAAGTGGTGCCGGGTATGGGACTTGAACCCATACGCCACAGGGCAACGGGTTTTGAACCCGCCGTGTCTGCCATTCCACCAACCCGGCATATAGGCCCATAAATTCACGCCTTACGGCATGGGCCTATGTTTTCAGGTGTTTCGGGAGGTTTTATAGCCTGAAACCTCTCCAAGCAAAAAAAAAAGGATGAAGAAAAGCATTGCCCTTCCGGGCTGGTAGCGTGTACGGGGGTCGAACCCGTGTTACCGGATTGAAAGCCCGGTGTCTTAACCGCTTGACCAACACGCCATATAAAGCGCCGGGGAAGGGAATTGCACCCTTGACCGGGTAAGGAGGTGAACCCCGGCCCCGCCCCATTATTGCCCCGGCATATAGGGAAGGCGGGGATCAGGTGTCCCCGCCTTCATTGCCTTCAGGATCACCCTTGGGAACATTGCCAAAAGCGCCGGTGTAGTCCTGCGCCTGTTCCAAGGCTTCTTCCTTCTCTTTCTTGATCCGTTGCAACTCCAATTCCACATCCGTTGTCCACGGGTGCTGGGCCACAATGGTTTCATTGGACAGAATGCCAACGGACTTCCCACAGTTTTCAATGGCTTCCGTTTCATTGATCAGCATATCCCGGTTGAAAACAATGGTGATTTCCTCACCCTCAAAGTCCCCCCGGCCAGTGTTGGCGAAGTCCTGATTGATGAACCACAGAAGATCATCAAAGGCCGCTTGGAATTCGGTTTCCATACCGTTTGCATCAAGGTCAATGTCAGAATACATGGATTGAATGTTCATCTGGTTCGGGTTGTTCCCCAAGCGATCATCCTTGCCATTGTAGCCACGGGCATTCTCAATCAGCTTGTCCTTGAACAGCTTCAGAATGGAATTGAAGTTTTCAGCGTTGATTTCCACCGTCAGGGTTTCCACCCCGCCATCATCCCGAACTTTCACGGCTCCGAAGGTGGCAAGGTTGCGGCGGAACTCCCCAAGGTTTTCACCGTCATAGTTCTTCAGGATCAGAATGGTGTTCCGGGCATCTTCCTGCATATTGTTTTCAAAATCAGAAAGCATGGTGTTGATACCATCCTGAAGGGTTTTCACCCGGCGAATCAGGGGAATTTCCTGCTTGTTGTACTTGAACGGGATCAGGGGTATCTTCTCCCAATTCAGTTCAACGGTTTCTTCCCCATCTTCCACGCTGAAATAGTTTTCATGCGCCCCCAACTGTTCATCAGGGGTCAGGGTGGTTCCATCGTACACATAGCGGTAAAGGCCATCAGCCTTGAAGATTTCCACCCGCTCCACAATTTCCTTGGTGGTGCCGCTCCAAACCTCTTGGGGGTACAGCCGAACCGCACAATCAAGGATGGTGTGATCATCGTCAGCCCAAAACGGAAGAATTTCATGGGCCGGGAAGTGTTTGAAGGCAAGTTTCCCATCATCCCCATAGTACGGGAACAACCAGCCGATCCCGCCTTTCAGGGCATCTTCACACACATACTTCAGAAGCCGGTTGAAGCGCCGGTCAAAAACCTTCATCAACTGATCCGCATAGCCTTTGTTCTTACAAGTCAGGCTGAAGGGCTTGCCCACAAGATAGTTGGTTTTCTGATCCACCATCAAGGCAAACTGGTTATCCACCAGCCGATTGTTGGGAAGGTTGTCAACTTCCTGAAGTTTACCGTCCTCACCAATGATGGTGCGTTTCCGGTAAAGAATATCATGGAAGCCTTCATAATAGGCATCCCCGGAAATCTGTTCTTTCCGTTTACGGCTCCGCTTCCATTCATCAATTTCAGCGGCGAAGAACTGAAGTTCAGTCATTCCGGTTCCACCGCCCATCAGGATCAGGCGATTGATCCGGGCCGTTTCCGTATCAGTAAACAGGGGCATATTCAATCACCGTCCTTTCTCTCTTGGGGGGGGGCTGGAACCCAATGGGCCGCTGTCTGGTTTTCTCCAATGTAAGTGTTTGATTTGAAAGTTCCACTTCAATCTTCAAAGACTGATAGGGAAGCCGCTCCGCCCACTGTTCAATCTTCTTCAAAATGTGCTGTTGTTCAAACATGGGCGGTTCCTTTCTATTGGGCAATGAACGAAAAAACCCGGAAACACTCAATTTCCGGGGCCTTTTGTTACTACCGTGTTATTAGTCGAAGCTGAAAGCCGAACCAACCAGCATATCTTCCAGCGCATAACGCATAGCATCCATCAAGTGGTTGAAATCATCAATGGGGGTGTTGATCTTGGCCCCGAACTTATCTTCAGCCCAAGTGTAATTTGAAATTTCAGTGATGAAGTTCACACACCGGGGATGAACAATGATGGTGTAATCCTGAATGTACTGAATGCCATTGTTCACGCTATCCTTGCCCTTCCGGGCGGCTTTGATATGTCGAAGGCCAGCTTCCCGCAATTCGTCAATGCTTTTCGGCTCTGCACAATCGGCCTTGATCCTTTCCTTGGCATAGCCCATCACCGTTACCCGCTCACAAATGGCCCGGTTGGTCAAGGCTTTCTGGTACAGTTCATCAAACACCCAAATGGTCTTTTCTTCTTTGCTGACCAGCCCACAGAACAGGGCCGTGGGGTCATTGGTATAACCGAAGTCAAGGCCGAAGGCGGACTTCACACCAGCCTTGGCGCTGATTTCAGCCGGGTTGAACAGTTCTTCCCGCCAGTTCTCATAAATCAGGCCATCCACAATGCCCCAACCACCCAAACCGGCCACTTTATAGCGCCGGGGATTAGTTTCCTTCATGGTCTGGAAAACCTTTAGGTCAGCTTCATCCAGCCATTCATTACACAGGTAATTGGTGGTGGTGGCGTAAATCTGCCCATCCGGGGAAGTCCAGCTATCATGGAATTGATATGTGGGGTTCCCTTGGGCATCCTTGCCGGTGATTTCTCCAAAGAACCGCTTCCTGATCCAGTGCTTTTCATTCCACGGGTTGAAGGTCAGGGTGATTTGCTTGAACAGGCCGGTTTCTTCCGGGATAGCGCCACGGATACTTTCATCAAGCATATTGAAATCATCTTCATTGGTGATTTCATAGGCTTCTTCAATCCAGCACCAACACAGATAACCAATTTCAACCGTGATGGAAGTAACCTTCAGGGGATCATCAAGGCCCCGAAAGTAAATTTTCTGACCGGTAGGGGTATAGGTCATTTCAAGGGGGCTTTCCTTGATTTCCCAATAAGCCTGAACCCCAAGCCGGTTGATTGCCCACTTCAATTCCGTGAAACAGCTATCTTTCAAGGTTCTAAACACCTTGCGAACCACAAGGGTATTGGCTTCCGGGTATTGCATCATCCGTTTGATGATGTTCAGGGCCGTGGTTTTGGATTTCTTGCTTGCACGGCTCCCCTTACAAACCCGGTAGCGGCCTTTGAAGTTCCAAAAGGTCTTGTATCCTTTGCCCACTACTTCAGGAAGGCGGATCACCTTGGCCTTGGGGTTAATCTTCAAGCTGATCATCCCCCATGATAACCACGGGAACAGCACCGCCCAAGTCCATCTTGTCACTGAACAGGGCATAACGCTTGCCAATCAATTCAGCGGCTTTCAAGCGTTCCTTGGCGGAAACATCAATATCTTCCACTACCTGAACACCGTCACCGGCCAGCTTCAACACTTGTTCGGTGTGTTGGCCCCGCATTACAGCGGTCAGGTATTCAAGGACTTCTTGGGCATCAGCAATCTTGGCAGAATGCAGTTTGTCAAGTTCGGCTTCAATGTAGGCTTTCAGGTCAGGTTTTGCAAGGTTTTCCGAACCTGTCTGCTTGGCGGTCTTGGGCGAATACCCCGCCTTGATTGCCGCATCGGTGGCATTGCCGCTGATCAGGTATTCATCACAAAACTTCTTCTGTCTTGCCGTCAAGGTATTCACCCCCTTTGAAATCAAAAGAAAAGCGCCGAAGGTTCCCCCCCTCGGACGCTTTTTCACTTTATATGATAGCCGAAAAAACACTAAACTTTCAACAGGTGAAACTAAACTTTACTCGGTTCTTTCAAGAAATCGGTATTTTCCTTGGCAAAAGCAAGTAAAGCCTTCCCGTGAATTTCAAAAAGCCATTGGGTGGTGTACTCAAATTCTGCGGCTAAATCCTCCCACTTTTTCAGTTGGATATACCGGCCTACAAGAACATTTTGCTGGTCAAGGTCAGGAATTTTGCTGATCATGCTGAAGGCTTCCTTCTTCATGGTCACAAGTTCATCAATCCGGGTGTTAATATCATCTTCAAGGGACATGATTTTTGCAATGGTTTCCCCTAAAGTGTCTTTTGGCCCGGAAGTCTGAACCTTGTCAGGCTTCAGTTCATAGCTTTGACTGGTCAACCCGGATCGAAGGGTATTCACTGTATCTGTCAACCGCTGGATCAGTCGGTCAGTTTTTCGGATTTGGGCAAAATATTCTTTGGCCCGCTGGGAAAGTTCCTTATCAGTCACTATGTATCACACATCCTTTCACACATCTGTTCTGTGAAAACTCCTGAAATATCAAGGCTTTTCAATGTGTAGAACAGATAGAACACATCTTTAGACAGTTCTCTTATATTACTTATCTTATATATTTTTTTTACTTTTTAAGTTTAAGTAATATAACATCTGTTCTATCTGTTCTACTTTACCTAAACGCCAGCATTTACAATAGTTTTCATCGGAACAGATTAAGCCATTACATCTGTTCTATCATCTGTTCCAACCACTACCCCTGAAGGATTTTGGCGGGGTCGTTTTCTTGAAAGTTAATTTTCAAAAGTGGAAAATCCGGTGTATTAGGTCTTTCAACCGGGCTTTGAAAATCCACCACGCCAACTTCCGCCGCAACCACCGGGGGCAATCCATTGTGACAGTGAAAGAAACATCGGCCAGAATCGGCGGAAGATCTGACGGCTCCACTTCCAGTGAAATTTTGATTTCTCCAACTTCCGCAAGGGGTTCCCCGTTAATATACAGGGTTCCTTTCCCTGTATCGCTATTCGGCTCCATTATTTGAACTCCCTCCCATTCCGCTTATCTTTCAGTTCAATCCGGTTCAACAGTTCAAACCCGGCCAAGCGGATAATGTACTTCAGAACGAAAATCAAATTGTTCAACCGCCGTTGTTGTTCTTCATCCTCTCGAATGATAGGCTTCAACCCCTCATAGGCGGTGGGGTCGGAATAGCCTTCACTGTTTTGCCAAGGTTTAGTTCCCACGATCTTTCAACCTCCCATCTGAAACAATAGTGATCCCGGTTTCTTCTTTCAGGGTCAGGTGAATATCTTCAAGGGACACATAACCTTTTTCAAAGCTATCATACAGTTCAAGAACTGCATCGGTGAACCGTTCACAGCGAACCGGGCCAAAGCCAAATTTGTCATGAAGCACCATCACCGGCAACCCCAACATCAGAAGAAAAGCCTTGTCCGCCGCTTCCTTGGACGCATCCTGTTTGATCTTCTGAACATCAGCGGCTTTGATATTCACCACGGGTTCCTTCTTTACCGGAATACCCGCTTTCTTGGCTCTCCGCCGTTCAACCCTGTTCATGCGGTTCCTCCATTCTGGTTGGTATGTCCTGAAGTTCAGGGTGTTTGATTTCCATATACAGGGCAAACAAGCAGTTCCAGCAAGCCGCCCGAAGGTGGGGTTCGTCCTTCATCCCCATCATGTATTTGGCAAGGTGCCGGAAGGCTGAATCAATCAGGCTATGAATGGGAATGCCCTTTTCACAGTTGCGTTCCCCGTACTTCAACGCCCCTTCTTCACAATGCTTGGAAACCTCCACCAAGGCTTCCCAAGGCAATAAATCCATTCGGCCCTTGCCGGTGTGCATATCACGAACCGCCCCGGTATCAAACCGGGTGCGCTCTCCACTATCTTTGATTTCCATTTCAATTATCCTTTCAGTTGAACCATTTGATCACCGGATCACCGGTGAAGCCTTTTTCCCACACATACCACGCATACGCTATGGCCGAATCCGGGAACCGTTCAAAATCGCCATTCTTGGCACAAGAAAGCCGTGAACGGGATATGTAAACGGTTCGGGGGGGGGTGTCTTTGAAAAAGGCTCCCCGTTTTTGTCCCTCCAAGAACTGCACCTTCAGGAACATTGCCACTTTCCCACCGGGGCGGACGCTTTCAAGCGCCCGTTGAACAAATTCAAGCCCCGTTGAATATGGCGGGTTGGTGATTATATCGCCTTCAAATCCATCCAAAGTTTCCTTCAGAAAGTCCAGCGGTTCAGGATCACCAAAGCCCCGGTAAACAAGATCGGTGGAAATGACTTGATAACCGTGTGCCTGAAGCACCTTGGAAATGTGGCCTTCACCACAGGCCGGTTCCCAAATTACCGGGGCAAACTGTTCCAGTTCCAACAGCATTTCAACTGCTTTTGGATCGGTGGCGTAGTAGTCAAAGGCTTCCCGGTTTTCAGCCACATGGTTTGAACTCCCAAGGACAGTGAACACTTTTTTAGAACCGGTCATTATAAATCACCTTCTTCCACGAAAATTCTTGTTTTTCTTCCCCTGATATACTTTGCTCCACTGGTTAAGCCACAGCGTTTGCAGATTTGTCGGGAAAATTCAATTTTGGATAGGGCTTGGAAATTGTTTGAAATACAATATTCTTTATATCTCCGGTAAATTGTATCAGTGGCTTCATTGATGATCCCATCAAGTCCGATTTCCTGAATGAAACCAATAATGGGGTTGTTGTTCTGTTCGTACTCGTCAAGTTGCCCCTGAACTCGGCTGGAAGTGGTAAAGGCGGCGTTGGTCAGAACACGCTTCAGGGCATTCAAACCCAATTGGATCAGATATTCCATTGAACTTTGTTCACACAGTTCATCTTTAATGAATGGGCGGAAATCTGCATCATTGGGGGTAAACTTGGCATCAAAGGGAACAATCACCAAGCGCCTTTGAACGGCTCCGGTCTTATCCTTCATGCGGGGGATCACATTAGCACTAAACAGGAACTTGGAATAATTATTGAATTCAAAGGGATCTTGGCCTTTCCGCTCCACATTCACCCGTTCGCCTGTTACCAGTTTGCGGAATACAGACGCATTGGCAATAAATTCATCCCCAATATCATCACCAATGTTCGCCAGTTTTCCAAACAGTTCAGCGGTTTTGAACCTGTCCCCAAGTTCTTTCAGGTCAAGGGAAGCAATATTCTTATCCCCCAACATATTTTTAACCACATGAAGGAAGGTGGATTTGCCGTTGCTTTTATCGCCAATCAGAATGAAGGCTTTGCCAAGTTCATTGCGCCGGTACAGACAGTAGCCCACCATTTCTTCCAGCAAGGCCCGGACTTCAGGATCATTACAAGCCAACCGGTTTAATGTGTAGTCCAGAAGTTCATTGTGGGCGGCGGGGTTATAGGGCCACGGAATTTTATTGGTAATCACAATTTCCGGGGTAAAGTCCATGAAAGAACCATCCCGGATATTGTAAAGGCCATTGCTGAAGGCAATGATATTGGGGTTGGTGGCTCTGGTTTCTCCCTCGGTCTGAAACATCACTTCCAGATAGGCCAAAACTTCTGACCGGTGCGCCCGCTTCAGATTTGGGATATGCTTGATCATCTGCGCTTCAATCTCCATAGCGCCGGGGACATAGATACCATCCCGGTAGATATGAAGCTGGTTATTGATTTTTACAATATGGTTGTTGTTCTTCAGGTAAACCGCAAACTTATCAAACAGAAATGTTTTATCCTTGAAGAAGATAGGCTTTTTGAAGGCATCATCCCGAAGGATTGTTTCAAGTTCCCGGTCAGAAAGAGGATCTTCCAGCACATACCGGTTGATCATGCGGATAGTTTCACGGGCTTCTTCTTTGGTGAAATCCTCGCTTTGAAGGGTTAGAATGTAGTTGAACAGGGCTTGGTTTCGTCCGTCCCCGGCTCTCATATCCAAGAACTTCATGTTGGTTTTTACCGGGGTCAACCACTTGGGAAGGTCTTGAATTTCATCTTCCGGGCAATCCTGAATGATTTCCCGATCCACCCCATTAAAGCGCATAATGGCATAGCTGTTGTTCCGTCCAACCTTGGAATCCGTTTCAATTCCAAGGGCCAAGGTTTGTTTTGTCCAGCTTTTTTCCACATACCCTTCAGGGTTTCGGAAATAGAAATGTTTACCCCGTGTGGTCGCATATACCCGGCATTTCAAGCCCAAGTCCTGAACAATACTGAACAGAAGATCACTGGTTTCAGCATCATCCACATCAATCAGAATTGTTTCATCCCCAAGAATAGCGGCATATTCGTCAAAGTCTTGAACTTCTTCAAGGGTGTTCAGCCGTTTTCTTCCCTTGAACTTTTCAAGACACTGTTTGTCTTTTGTCGGGACATATCCTCTGAATAGTTGCATGGCTCAAATCCCCCCCCCCTTCCCGGTCAACTCCATAGTCTTTTAGGCGCTTCCACGCCAAATCAATGTAATACTGTCTGTCCAGTTCATCGGGAACGGGAAGATTTGTCACATCATCATTGATAATGAAGCAATGTTCCGGGGTGTTCCCGAATTTTTCAGGGTTTTTCTTGCGGCCCTTTACCACTTTACCGGACACTTTGAACAATCCGCCTTTGCTCCGGTCAGTTGAAGCGAACACACGGAATGTTTTATCAGTTTGAACTTCACCGCCGCTGAACCTTTTCACATTTTTTGAACGGCCTTTTTCGTCCCTGATTTTCTCCATAGTGATAACAGGGGAGTAAAGCGCACATTCATATTTGCTGGAAACTTTTACAACCTTTTGGAAATCTCGCAAATCTCCACACCCCATAATGGTTTCCTCTGGTGTGGTTTTGTGGGAAAAGTATTTACTAATGGCTCGGTTGACAATAGGAAGGTCATAATCCAGATCAGACAGTTTTTTTACATAAGCGCCCTTGGCTTTAACCGCCCCGGTTTCCCGGTCAACCAAAAAATAGTTGTTTACATCTTTCTGATAAATGTCACCCATGAAAGTATCAAAGTCCATCTTCATTCCGGTTCTTTGCTCCCATTCCCAAACCACATCATCAATCTTTTCAAAATCCCGGTCATAATCCGCAAGCTGGACAATGATACCATCCGTGTTGTTCTGAACAAGTTTGCAATAAGGTTCAAGGTGTTCAACTAAATCCAGAAGCAGAAGTTGGCCGTTGATACAAATGGTGTTGTTGCTCATGGGGTCGTAAAGTGCCGATTGTGGTTGCTTCATCTGCCCTGAAATAGCATTGTCCATGATCTTGAATGGCTGACGGGCTTTTTTATCTCCCTTGCGCTTGAATTCAATATTGCTATCATGGATGAACTCAAAGTTTTCAGGATGATCCATTACCCGATACCCAATTTTGAATTGCTTTTGCAAGGATGGGTAATAGGCTGTAACATCAATCACCAAGAAGATCCCGTGGGCGTGATATTTGGGAATAGCGCCGTGCCCACCGCCCCAAGCAAAGGTATGTGGAACACCGGCAACGGTTATATTCTCCTGCGCCTTCCCATAATCATGATTAACGGGGTTTTTGTACCAGTCCGCCACAAAACGATATTTTTTCAACCGTAAGCAATCTAAAATTGGAAAGTCAAATTCATCATCAAAAGATTTTCCCTTCCCATTCCCGCCCAAAATCTCTGCGGCAAGCTGGGCTTTGGTTTTCCCAATAGAATTACTTCCAAGATGAAAGTGATTTACAAAGAACATTGTGGTGTTGAATTCCGCAATATTGCGAACCCATACTTCCACAGTTTCTTCCACATCATGGCGGCAATATTTGACCGTTTCCGCCAGCTCCGCTTCTGTCAAAGGCCGGTCAATATCGAAGGGAACTGTGGTTTCCTTGATAGAATGTCCCATGAAGGCTTCCAGCGCCTTCAGGCTGATAGGCGGATTGGGCATCACATCATAGTTAATCAGGGGGAAGTTCCTGAACAGGCTTGAAAACCGATAGCCGGGTTTATCATCAAGGATGATCCAGTCATTCACTTTCTTTGGGTTGAACCCGCACAAGATACCCTTCAAAATGAATTGGTCATAATGGCGGCTGTTGTACCCGGCCCAAATGGTTTCCTTGTGGCTCTCATAGAAGCCTTTTAATTTGTCAGGGTCATTGATGATCACGGTTTCCTGTTTGGCGTCCAAGTCAATCAGGACAACCAGCCAATCATAAGCGAAAACCTCAAAGTCATAGAAGATCATCGTGTCACCCACTTTCTGAAGGAATTTTCGGTGAATCAGTGAAAACAGCCCCGCCACGGGAAGGCTTCACCTTGGGGCCAACCGGGGCGCTTGCCCCGGCGTTTTTGAAAATTAAGGTTCAAAAAAGTCAATATGAGTACATATAGTGCTCAATTTGATTATAAAAAAGTGCACACCGGTTTTCAATCCTCAACTTCAAAGACTTCATCAATGCTGATGGAATTGAAGCGGGTATCATCGTAATCCACCGCATATTCCAGCTTCCCGTCAATGGCTTCCGCTACATCAAGGACAAGTTGGGCAAACTGCTTGTAACTGGTGAAGCTGATGGGAACCCCGGAATCCAACTTTTCCAAGAAGCCCATAGCGGAAGCGATCATGTTCTTGTCATTCTTGGTGCCGTACAGAACACGGTTCATGAAAAGGCGCTGGTTCTTGTACTCACCGGACAGAATCTTGAAGGACACAGCCAACATGGGGCGGTTGGGGTCTGCCTTGGTTCCTTTGATTTCCATGCTCTCCACACGGGCTTCATACTTGCCAGCGGGAATAGTGGGGAAGTCCCCGCCGCCATTCTTCTTGGCATCCTCCACATCGGCCTGAAGGCCCTTCAGATCAACGGTACGATCAATCTTGTCAAAGTCGATAGCCATAATAAATTTCCTCCTAAATGTAATTTTAGATGTTCTTCAGAATGTCGAACAGGCCGGAAAGTGCTTTAGCGGTTTTCTCTGCTTCCTCCATTTTGGCCCGTTCCTCGTCAGTAGGTGTGAACCCCTCAACCGGCTTGAACAGATCATCCGTAAGGATGGTGTCAAACAGGTTATCAAAGGCCGCTTCAGCCAAAAGGTCACTGAAATCATCATGCTTCTGTGCATACATGATCAGGGCTTCTTTTGCGGCCAGCTTGTGAATGGCAATCAGGGCTTCCGGGTTAAGGCCGGGCGGGGGGGGGATCAGGTTTGCGGCAACGGTAATTTTGCGGAACAGTCCCCGCTTTTCCATTTCCGCTTTGAACTTGTTCAGCGCATCATTCATGGTGTTTACCTCCTAAAGTTGATTGGAAATGATCTTTCCTATTTCCCTCACGGAATGGGCGATTTTTTGACGATCAACCCGCTTCCCTTGAAGAACTTGGGTAATTGCGGCGGCTTCCGCTTGAATATCCTGAAAGGCTCTGCGGTTGCTCTCCAAATCGCTTTCATAAGCGGTCAGGTCAGTATCAACCTTGGCTTGGGTATAATCAGCGGCCTTTTCCGCCTGTTCCACATGGGTTCTTAACCATTTGGCGGCATCGTAGCCCATGCAATCTTCCACCAGTTCCAAGAAGTGGCGGAATTCAAACAGCGTGTGAACTGAACTATCCTTTAAGCTGATCACACAGGGGCAAGGATCAATCTTCATGGGGTTCACGCTTCTTCCGGGTGCGCCGGGGCGGGTTCACATCCATCTTGGGTGCAGGTTCGGTGTCCTTGGGACGATCCCACAGGGGGCAAGCATCAGGGCCGCCTTCCTTGTGGCAACGGTGGCCGGCATCAATATTTGGACAAAGAGGGATTTCACCCTTGCTGTCGTTGAACTGCTTGAAGATCCGTTCCCCATCAGGGCATTTGGGCAAGTCTTTCGGCTCCGTCTGTTCCACAGGGTCGGAATCATCTGCTTCACCGCCGCCCGGTGTCCATGTACCATCAGGATCGCCAGCCGCCGCCCGTTCAGCATCTTCCACATCTTCAGGATTAGGGGCCGGTGGCTCTTCCTCTTTGGGCTTTCTGCTCCGTCTGGTGGGCTTCTGTTCGCCGCTGTCAGCCGTTTCCGGTGCGGGGGTAGCCGGGGTATTGCCGCCATGTTTCATGGCTCCTGCGGCCTTCTGATTGGCTTCCTCGTAGACTTCACAGAAGGCTTCATAATCCAGCGGGATTTCCTTGTTGTGGACAGTCAGCCGCCCACCACCAAAGATCACTTCCGAAGCCTTGAAGGAAAGAACCCGGTCATTATCATCCGCCACGATACGGGCCACAAGGTCAACCATACCAGCAACCTTGTTGGCAACCTTTTCCCGAAGATTGGGGCGGATAGAACTGATTTTGTCACCGCTCTTGCGGGTCAAATCCCGGCTTCTGTCCTCATGGCTGATCAGGATGATATTTTCATAGTCCAGACTGACCAGCCGCTTGATGGTGTTCAGGAACTCGGAAGTAACCATGTCCCACGCCCGGAAGGAATCATCACTTTCATGCTTCCAGCCCTGCCGATCACAGATATACACCCGGCAAGCCTCATAGGTATCTTCCAGAAGGTCAACCACAATGGTTTTGAAGTCGTTCTGTTTCTTCTCCAACTCGGCCACGGCATCAGCAAAGACTTCCCAAGCCAAGTACCGCTTGGTCAACCGGCCTTCTACCGTCACGGTGTCCCGAATGGCGATATAGGGAGCATCCACAAACTTGATGTTGCCATCCGTGTTCAGCATCAGGGGATCGGGGAACTGGTTTGCAAAGAAGGTCTTACCGCTGAAGGGTGCGCCATACAACCAGACAACCTTCTTCTTGGTGGCGTTCAGATTGCGCCGTTCATTTTTGGGAAGTAACATATAATCCCATCCTTTCTCACAGTATTCTTGATATTCACACCAACCGCAAAAGTGGTTAGGGTTCTTGGGGAAATCGGCGGCTTCAACCATGTGCTTCACATCGGTTAAAAAGCCAATGATTTTCATGGGGTCATACCGAACAGGCATCAAATACGGTTCAGCTTCTTTCAAAGCGTCCTGCAATCTATCCCGAAATTGCATCAGGGTTTCCGTTTTCTTCTGCCTGATCTTCACCTTGGGGACAATCAGGAAATACATATTCTTGATCCGATGACCGGGGTGGGTCAGTTCATACCAATACTTGTATTCGTGAAGCTGACCGGAAACGGAATAGCTTTTTCCGTTATTGGAATACTTGAAGTCATACAGATCAAATACTTGAACATTTCCACCCCACCGGTTATCAGGATGTTCCGGGGACATCCATCCAACAGGAACCAGATAATCCATGAACCCGGTGAAATCAGAATCCCCAATGGGAAGTTCAAAGGTGCCGCCCGGTGGTAATAGGGCCTTTGCCTTTGGGATCATGGCTTCCAACTTCATCATTTCATGAATGTGATCATCCGTCAGAATGGGGAAGCTGGATTGATAGAAGTCAAGGGCCTGTTCAATCCCTTCTTCAATGCCGGTATGAAGTGCGGTGCCAAGAATCAAGGCATTATCCGGTTCAGTGTCCGGGATGGTGTTCAGCCCTTCCACATATCGCAAGCGGTATCGGTATGGGCATTTATTAAAGAGATCAACCCGGCTGTGGGAAACTCGCATTGTTTCACCCCTTTCACAATTTTTTTGAAGGTTTCAAAGCCTTCCGGGTACAGGATGAAGCCAAAGCAACCGGAATTATTGATTTGGGCCAGATTGCGCTTCTGAAGTTCTGAAGGGGTGCCGTTGGTAGCTTTCAGTTCAACTTCAAGGGTGATCCCCTTCACAACAATCTTCATATCAGGAAGGCCGCTTTTCACATACCTTCCGCCGCCCCAACGCTTTTCCCAATACCCACAGGGTGGGGTTCCCATCCGGTCAACTGGTTCCCCCAAGGGATAAACCCCTTCACTTTTCAACCACTCCTTCAGACGGTTTTCAAAGTTTTTTTCACCGGCCACGCTTCATCCCTCCAACAACTTAATCAGGTTGTGAATTCCACGGGTTTGAAGGCCCTGAATTTTGCCGGTTCCGGCATAGAACTGAAACAGTTGATCATCAGACTTCCGCCAGCAATGGAAATGGCCGGTCTGCGGGTTCTTCAACTGGTATTCAATCCCGTGGGCTTCAAACTGTTGAATGGCATAAGCGATCCGGTCAGGGTTCTTGGAAACCCGTTCTTGGTGGTTTCGGTGAGCGTGTTCCTTCAGGGCATCCCAAAATTCATCCCTTGCCATCCGCTTCACCACCTTCCGCCAAATAGTCACACCACGCAAGGAAGGCACGCCGCAAAGGGTTAGTGTTGCCATCATCGGCCCATCCAGCAAAGCCAATCCACCCATTCCGGTTGAAGCTGATACATTCCCGCCTGGTAAAATAGTGGGCGTTCATGTAGATATAACACTCGGTAATGTGTCCGTTGGTGGCCTTCTTCATATCCACCCGCTTGCTTAAAGTCATGGTGACAGAAGTTTCACCGGCCTTATTAGATTTTTTCAATTCCTTCTGAAGCATCATGCAAAGGATCAAAATATCACCTTCATAAATGCTGTCATAGGTCAGGCCCTTGGTGGTGAAATACTCCCGAAGCTCATTGTTCGTGCAAACAGGTTCAAACCCCCGGCAACTCATGATTTATCCCCTTTCAGGGTGATCTTCACATAACCGGCCTTGGTGGTGAATTTAGCGCATTCCGCCGCAATATCAGGATATTTTTTCTTCAGCATGGCAGAATCAATGCCGGTTGCCGTGGCGGGTTCAATCAAGGTCAGGTTCAGAACATCGGATTCAAATTTCTTGATCCCGAACTTCTGCATTGCATCATACAGGGCCGCTTTCATGGTCTTTTCCTGCTCCTCAATAGCCTTTTTGTGGGCTGTCAGGGAAGCAATAGCGTTCAGGGTAGCAATTTGGGATTGCTGGAATTCCTGAAGTCCGGTTTCTTCATCGAAAACGGATTCTCCACATTCATTGGGGTGTTCTACACAGGATTCAGGGCATTTCTCACCAGCTTCACCCCATTCCGGGCAGTTACGGCAACACCCATCAAACTTCCCCAATGGACACTTGTTTTTACATTTGATCATTGTTTTCACCTTCTTTCAAATAAACATCATGATACTGAAGCCCAAATTCACGGGCCGCTTCATGATCATCAAAGTAAATGTCAATCAGGTTTTCCCCATACTTATCAACCACCCATGAAGAAGTTCTGTCCTGAACTATGTAGGTTCCAACCCCTTCAATTTCCACAACAGTTCCAAAGGGTAGCGGGGAAGCACAGGAAACGCCGGCAACCAGTTCTTCACCAGAAGCGCCATAAACAATTCCATCAGGCCGGTTTTCAGCCCACTTTCCGCAACAGATTTCACAGGAACAATAGGCGGTGATCCTGAATTCTCCTAAATATTCCGGTTCCGGCTCCACAGTAACTTCCGGCATAGGGATCACAGATTGGGTGGGCTGAACTTCAGTGGATTTGGAAGGCTCTTGGTTCGGCTCTTCCGCCGAATATTCAAGCATAAGAACCGTAAAGGCTCCAAGCAAAAAGCCAATCGCCAAGCCTACAAGAAGTGCCACTGTGAACATCCGTCTGAACCATCTGTTCCTTTTAGCCTTTTGGGTGGCTATCCTCGTATTTTCTGAACAGTTCATCGTTATAATCCTTTCTCATTTGCAAGGTGGAAAAAATGCTTTCTTCCACGGTGCCGGGGCAAATCATCCAGTAATAGAAGCATGGCCGTTCTTGTCCCATGCGGTGAATCCGCTTTTGGCTCTGCTCCCACAGTTCCCAACTTTCGGGAAGGCTGAAATAAATAATCTTGTTGGCCTTTTGGAAGTTGCCCCCTCTTGCCCCGGCCTGATACTGAATGAAGGTCACAGAATTGGATTTGAAATTGTAAGCGCCCAAATCCTTGACTTCACCAGACTGGATGGACACAGGGCGGTTCATGCCCTTTACAATTCCCTTCATGCGCTCCATTTCTTCAGTGAAGTTATAGAACACAATCAAGCGATCTTCCGTACTCTCCACCAGTTCCCGAAATGCCTTATACCGGTTCGGGTTATATAGGCCGCAAAGCTGACGGGCATACAGGCGGCGGGTCAAGCTGGTATCACCAATCAATTCCCGCTCATAGCTTTCATTGGAACCCCAAAAATCTGAATCAAGTTCAAATTCCTGAAGGGTGGCGGTGTTTATGCTGATCGCCCGTTCCCGCCAGAACTTCCAATATTCCTTTGCCGGGGGCGTTCTAACGGGAACAAAGTTCCGTTTAGGAAGGTCAATTCCGGCATCATCGGTGGTCATAAATACCGCCCCATGTTCAGCCAGCTTCTTCTTCAGCCGGTCAACATTTTTGTAACCGGTGATTTTCTGCCGCCAGAATCCATCTTCTTCAACCCATTCCGTTTCAATGTACTGCTTCCAAAACAGTTCCTTTGATATGTTCCATCCCAAAAGGCGGCATTGGCTCCACAGCTTTTCATACTTGCCGCCCGTGGGCGTACCAGACAGAAGGATCACATTATCAGGGTTCAGCCCAAGAATGAACTTTGACCGCTTGGCGTTCTCATTCTGGATCAAGGAACTTTCATCAAGCATCAGCGTAAACCCGGAAAGGGTTTTCAAAATCTTACGCCTAAAGGTCAGTTCATAGTTGATCACGCCGCAAATCCGGGTTGGGTTGTCGGTTTCAGCAACCGCCGCCATAAACCAATCAAATTCCTTCTTATTGGTCAGGTCATAAATCATCCAACAATGGTTCATGGCGTAGTTCTCAACCATGTGATCTATCCAATCAGAAACCTTGGAACATTGGCAGATCAACAGGTTTACCCGGCTATTTAGGGTCAGGGCTTTTTCTGAACCGACAAAAGTTTTCCCAAGTCCCATATCAAGGTAATAGGCGCATCGGTTGTGGCCTTCCGTCAGGTCAAGGGCCTGTTGCTGGTGTTGAAATAGCGTGATCATTTCACCTGAACCACTTCACCCAAAACCTTCTTGGCGTGGGTGGTAGAACCAAACAGCTTCTTCACCACAGCGGCACAGAACCCGGCGTAGTAGTCGTATGTATCACCAGCGCCACAGGAAACAATGGTTTTGGTGCCATCTGCCCACAGCACAATAGTTTTGGGGCCACTGAAGATCACCTTCTTCACAGGGGGAACGCCGGTATGGTGAAGGGGGAAACTGCACCGACAATTCATAGCATTCATTATTTTTGAAACGCTTCCCAAGAAATCATTGGCCGGTGCCAGCTTATCTTCCGAAAACCAAAACAGGCCCTTGGAACTTGCGTCATTCTGAACCTTTTCCAACTCCACACCGGCCTTTTTCTTGCTGGAATAGTAGTTCTTCACTACACCAACACACCCGGTATATTTGCCGCCGTACTCCGCATCAGGAAGCACCTTCACGGTCATTCCGATTTGCAACATCTTTATCATCCTTTCTTTCCAGTCAGGCGGACAATGTAAATGCAGTTGCCCACCCGGTAAGCGTCATACTTCTTGGGGTTCTTCTCATTCCACTTGCGCTTATGGGAAGAAACCGTGGAAAGTTTGGTTTTAGCTTCTTTCTCGGTGCCATACTCAAAGCACATATTCTTTGCGTTCCCGCTGGTCAGGAAATCTTCAATGGCTTTGACTTCCTCGCTCTTGGCTCCACCGTTGAAGGCTTTCTTGGGCGGGGCCTGAACATTATATTTAATTTCCATTACTTCACCTTCTTACAAAATTTCCGGGGCCGCTATCGTGTCGATATACAACAGATCTTCAGTTCCGGGGATAGGCTCATACAGGCTAACAGTTTGGGGTTCTTTGGCGCTCTTGCGCCGTGCATTCCCAATGGCTGACCGCATAGCATTACAGGCCACAGTGACAAACTTCACTTTCTGAAGATCAGGAAGGGCAAACCACCGCTTTACACTGATCAGATACCGGAAAATCACCACATCAAACCATTCAGCCCGTTCAAGGCCCTGTTGGTCTAAATACCACCAAACAATATTGATGTTATCTGTGGCAAATTGGGCTTCTTTCGGGGTAAGGGGGCGTTCATAGAACGATTTAGGCAACCGCACACCGCCGCCCACCTCGTTTTTCGCTGGTTTCACTTATTCCCCCCCCCATCTGTCAGGCAGTCAAGCCAAAGAAGCTGTTAAACGCTTCAGCGCCCACATACTCCCTGAATTTGGTGGGGTTAATGTAATAGTTCCAGTTGTTCCCGGTGCCGGGAACAGCGTTACCGAAAGGCAGAAGGCCACGCTGAAGGCCGATCCTGACAAACTGATCAGATTTGCCCATACACCGGGCCGCTTCCTTCACGCTGATTTTCTTCACCGGGGGCGGGGCATCAGTAACCGGGGCGGCTCCGTATCCCATCAGGAAATCAAAGGTCACGCCGGTAACATCTGCCAGCGCCTTGATCCGCTCTTGGTTGGGGGTGTTCTTCCCGGAAAGATACTGACTGATTGCGGCCTTGGAAATCCCGGCCTGTTCGGAAAGGGCCGATTGCTTCAAATCAGCCTGTTCCATTGCGTACTTCAAACGCTTTGCAAAGGTGTTCACACTTATAACCTCCTATTTATTTTGTGGGAATCCAGCTTCTTCAAGCCGTTTCCGAAGTGCTGACATAAATTCACGGGTTCGGTTGATTGGAAGGCCAGCGGCCAACCGTTCTTCTTCAAAGGCAAAGCGGATTTCCAGTTGGTCAACCGTATAGAATTCTTTGAAGGTATTCCAAGTGCGGTGTTCCATATCCAACAGCTTTGCCCACAAATCAGGGAAGTGTTTTCGTAACTTCCGAAGTTCATCCAATGGCTGAAGTGGACAGCACCAGCAAGACGGGCGGCGAAACAATTCATATAGCCCACCCCAATCAAACCCGGCTTCATAGCAATACTTCAGGCAATCTGCTTCAGTCCAGCCCCAATCAATTAAAGGGTGGCGGTGGTTAGGGTCTTGGTTGTTTTTCCGTTCAAGCCGGTATTCTTCATCAGCGGCAAGGGCCACAAGCTGAATCACAGTCTTTTGCTTCCGAAGTTGCTTAAAATAACGGGAAACAATCTTTTGTTTTAGTTCGCCAGTACACCAACGAACTTTTGAAGTGGGCCAACCTTTTCCCTTCAAATGCTGAAGTTCAGGGTTCTTTTTCTTGGGCTGATACTCAAACATCAAATATTCAAAAGATTTTTCAGATTTCAGCCGTGTGAACTTGATCCCGGCTCCGGTGAAAATCTGTTCAAGGCGGTTGATATGCTCAACCATTGCCGGGAACTCCATTCCAGTGTCACAGTAAATGACTTCATGCAACGGATATGTAACCGGGTCTTGCTGGTGGCGCTTCAGCCATTCAAGGCCAAGGGCGGTGGAATCCTTACCACCTGAAAGGGACAGAACCCAATATTCAGGTTGGGGGGGGGTATTAGGTACATACATCCGTTTAACCTCCCCAATACTGATCCACCAGCTTGTGGGCCATTTCCTTACCCATAGCCCAAACCCATTCTTTACGGGCTTGCTTGGCTTCAGCTTCCTTTTCGGCCTGTTCCGCCACATAATCCCGGTTCAGGGTGTCGGGATGGTAATAGCGGATGATGGGGGTTCCGCTATCCACATTGCCAATGGTCAGTTTGATCCGGCCATTGTGGTTGAACCAGTCATTTTCACACCGGATTTCCAGCCCTTCAGGGCCGGTGGAAGCCTTGAAGATTGCCACATCAGGCGGGGTGATCTCCTTCTGGATATTCAGCCGGGGGTGAATTCGGCTGATCAGTTCCCAAGCAACCCGCTTGGTCAACTTCACATTCATTTAGCATTCCTCCTGAAATTCACAGTCACAATCCGCACAGATAACACGGACTTCTTTTGTGGCTCTGATAATAGCCCCGCAACAGGGGCAAACATACTTCCGGGAACTTGATCCCCCCCCCTTGCTGGAACCCTTCAAGCCTAAAGGCCGGGGCCGAACAAGGGTGAAACCTTTCTTCCCAAGGCTCTGAACAAATTCAAGGGCTTCCGGGGCAAGTGCGGTTTTATGCCATCCGTACTTTTCACCCTTCTCCACCGTCAGGCCGTGAGTTTCAGCGGTTTCCTTGAACTTCTTATTGTGATAGGTGCCAGATCGTGAAGTGTCCTGAACACCGTCTTGAAGGTTTTGAAGATGAACCATTTCATGGATCAGGGTTCCACAGGTTTCTTCAAAGGGCCGGTTCAGGTACTCGGCGCACAGATTGATTTCATAGTGGCCTTCATCCTCGCCAGCCTTCCAAGCCTTCCAGCCAGTACACCAGCCATAGGCCCCACGGGTATGATCCGGGGAAACGGTGATCACGGGCTTTTCCAGCTTGTCAGCAAAGAACCGGGCGTTGAACTTTGAAAATAAGTTTTCAAGTTCTTCAATGACCGGCTTCAGGCTTACTTCATTCATTGATGTTCTTCCTTTCTTATGAGCACTTATAGTGCTCAATCGGGGTATAAAAAAGCTCCTGCACCGTCTTACCAAAAAAGTTGGCAATCCGAATTTTGACTTCATCACGGGGAACTCTTTCATCCCGTTCATACATGGCCCAAGAAGATTTCGTAATACCAAAAATGGCGGCAATTTCTTCTTGGGTTCGATCCCCACGCAGTTTGCGAAGAATCATTCCCGTGGTTTCCTTCTGGATCATGTTCTCACTCCCTTTCTTGTTTTCGTGCACCTTTTGTGCTCGTCTGCTATTATAGTACACCCAATGTGCTCAAATGTCAAGTTGAATCGAACACTAAAAGTGCATAAAATAAAAAGGCACAATTTGTGCACTATGCTGGATTGACCTTGTGCACAAATTGTGTATAATATAAATGAAAGGGGTGTTACTAATGGCAAAGTTCAATGAGCGTTTGAAACTTTTACGCCGGGAATCCGGTTTATCTCAACAGGATTTTGCAAAGCAACTCGGAACTTCTAAAAGTAGCGTCAATATGTATGAGCGTGGAGAAAGAGAACCCGGTATAGAAACCCTTGAAGCCATTGCTGATTACTTCAATGTTGATATGGATTATTTACTTGGTAAATCGGATCATAGAAGTAAATCGGCATGGTTAGAAGATATTGATAATTCCATTGATCTTGATATTCTACGCTCCCAAGTAAAGTTTGAAAATTTGTTCCCGATTGAAAGAAAAAGATACCCTTTGATTGGAACAATCGCTTGTGGGAAACCCATCACCGCCAATGAAGAAAAAGAATTGTATGTAGAAGCCGGGGCGGAAATTGAAGCTGATTTTTGCTTACGGGCAAAAGGTGATAGCATGATCCGGGCCAGAATTTATGATGGTGATATTGTATTTATCCGAAAACAAAGCATGGTTGACAATGGTGAAATTGCCGCCGTGGTCATTGATGATGAAGCAACTCTGAAGCGGGTCAACTACTATCCAGAAAAAAACTTACTAATCTTGAAGGCTGAAAATCCTGATTATGAAGATCTGGTCTATACCGGGGAACAACTGGATCATATAATTATTCTGGGGAAGGCAGTTGCTTTCCAAAGTGATGTTAGATAAAGGGGATAAATATGAAAAAGAAAATTGGTTTAGTTGTGGCAATTATTTTTATAGGGGCTTTAGCTTTTGGTATTTCAAGGGTAGTTCAAAACCCTGAACAATATCAAAAAACTGATCCAAACATCGAAGCTATTATGAATTCCTGTGAAGTTACTGAAGCACAGGCCGAAACTATTTGGGGTATCCTTCAGGAATGTGGTGTTGGCAGTATTGAAATTATTTCCCGTGACATTATGCTTGATGGACTTTATAACACGGATGATATTGGATATAGGATTAGAACAGAAGATGGGAATAATCCTGTACTTTATCTAAATGGCGCTGGGGAAGTTTCACAAATACGATGGGCAAATCAAACACTTTATCCGAAGTCCTAAATTAGAACAGATAGAACACATCTTTTTCCCATTCTCTTTTAATGTTACTTTCTTATATTTTTTTACTTTTTAAGTTTAAGTAATATAACATCTGTTCTATCTGTTCTATTAGATAAATGCCAGATAGGATAAAGGTTTTTGATAGAACAGATCGTAACAGAAGGCAAAAAAAAAAGACCGCCCCCGGTGGTGGCACACCGGAAGCGGTCAGGCGAAACAAAACCCGTTTGAAGTTAATGTTTCAATCCCCATTGGACATTATATCACATCGGGTTTGGCTTTGCCATACCCATTTTCCTGAAAGGACAGGTGATATAATGCGGAATCCCAATGGGTATGGGACTGTGGCGAAGCTGTCAGGCAATCGCCGCCGCCCATTCATTGTGAAAAAAGTGATTGGCTGGAATAACAAAGGCCATCCCATCTATGATATTGTGGGTTACACAGAAACCCGTGAAGCCGGGAATTTGCTATTGGCTGAATATAACCGTGATCCTTGGGATGTTGACCGGGCCAAGATCACCATGAAGGAACTGTTTGAACTTTGGAAAGAAAAGAAGGCTCCGAAGCTGGGAGAATCCAACCGTTCATCTTTGTGTTCAGCGTTCAAGCATTGTTCAGCGTTATGGGAAAAGCCCTATAAACAAATCCGGTCATACCAAATGCAAGAAACCATTGACGGTTGCGGGAAGGGGTACAGTACACAGGCGACAATTAAGAACCTTTGGGGCCATCTTGACAGGTTTGCCCTTGAAATGGACATTATCAACCGGTGCTTCTCTGATTTGCTGACTTCTGATCCCATCCCGCCCACCACCCGCCTTCCCTTCAGCAAAGAAGAAATCAAGAGGGTTTGGGAACATCAGAAGGAACCTTGGGTTGATACGGTTCTGATCCTGCTTTATTCCGGTTGGCGGATTAGCGAACTTCTGAACCTGAAACCGGAAGATATAAACCTTCAGGCCGGGACGATGAAAGGCGGAACCAAAACCAAAGCCGGGAAGGATCGGGTGGTTCCTATCCATTCCAAAATCAGGGCATTGGTTGAAGCCCGTCTTGCTGAAGGTGGCCCCCGCTTAATTAGCTACAATGGAAGGGCCTGTTCCCAAACTCAATACCGGGTATTTTGGGCGGACATTATGAAGGCTCTGAAGATGAACCACACCCCGCACGAATGCCGCCACACCTTTGAAACCCAACTGGACAGCGCCGGGGCAAACCGGAAGTGCATTGACCTTCTCATGGGTCATGTGTCCAAAGACACAGGAAACCGGGTCTATAATCATAAGACCTTGGACGAACTAAAAGCCGCCGTGGAAATGATAAGATGAAAGGATGAAAATATAATGAGTATAATTATTCCAAAAGAAGTTAGAAAAAAGGTCGCTTCTATTTTTGAGCATCCAAATAATGTTTACTCCATTTATCTTAAAGATGATACTGAAGATGTTGTGTGGGTAGAAGGAAAAGTTGAATTATATGAATATTTAAGGTCTTTAGGTAAAAATCGGACTAATTCAGTAAGCCCTTGAATTTTGTCAAATCCTATGGTATTCTTTTGATGGTGCTACCGATAAACGGCAAGCGGTTAGTTCCCCTGACCAGATCAGGGGCGCTTCTTGCCCCCTGATCTTCATAGAAAGGGGGGCTGTCAAATGGTTACATATTCTGATCTGATCCAGACAGGTATTTTAATCGTTGGCATTATTGCCCTGTTCATGCAGGCCAATAAAAAGAAGTAACCGCCCGGCCTTCCCAAACCAGCGGTTACTTCTGTAATCCAGTAGGGGGCTAACCGTTTGCCGGTGGCACCCTCGTTCTATGTTCAGTATAATTCAAGGCCGCTGAAATGTCAATAGGGGCCGTTCAAAGCGGTGAACATTATAGGCCGCTGAACACTGAACTATTAACACGATAGTAACAAAAAAGGCGGGAAACCCCGGAAAACCGGGACTTCCCGCCTAATCTGTTTTTATTTTACCATAAACATTTCTACTCTGCAACAACAAATCGTGAATTGTGACCAAAGAATCGGAACGCCTCCCGGGAAGCTATAAATAAGGATTTCAGTACGTTATTAATAAAACTTACTTATTTTCATATTGACGAATTTATAAACTGTAATTTTAAATCTTAACTTAAATAGTTTATATAAAAACTTTTATCATAAATAATGTATCAATTTTATTTTAATTATTGACATTTATGAATATTTTTATTATTCTTTTAATAAGTAATTCTAAATAGACTTTTATTGTCCGATATATCTTGTAAGAGCCAAAAGCGTTTTTAATCAATCAATATAATTTAAATTAAAGTTGATGTTTTCCAATGTACAAGTCTAGAATAGCGTAGTTCGTGAAAATCTAATACGTATAATGTTATCTATAAAAAATATCTAATGCCATTTTCCTAGCTACTTATAGAGTTCGAAAAGGCGACTTTATTGCCTATGATGCGGGCAATGACGGTGATTGGGGACATTGTGCCTTTGTAACGGCTATTGGCAGTAAAACTAGCAGCGGATATACAGACTTTAAAGTTGCCCAACACTCATCCGATTACAACGAAGGGTCAGTAGTTCAGATAACGGATGGGAATATTTAGGGTATATCCCTTATGCAATTATAGGATAGTCTAATCCCTATGAAAAAACATCGGAAGTCTTCTATTTTTATTACATGTGTCTTTATAATGGCCGTCGCCGTGCTCGCCTGGTTTTTTCATCAAAACCGGATGGAGAATCTCTATGGCAATGTGATAGGTCCGGTTTCTGAAGAGCAAGTTCCCGATTTTCTCATGGGAAAACCTGCCTACGCAATGGGAATCAATTCCAAAGGTATGCCGGTCTTTGAATACCCGGACGATGCCTTTGCGGAAGCCGCCATGGATTTTCAGACGGGTATCGCTGCCATTCAGGGACAATTCGATTTGGAACCCTTCACCCCTTCAAATTGGGAACCATACAAAAACTATGGCGCGCAGATTCCCACAGAGGATGAAACTTTGCGGGAGGAATGTATGCGAGTGTCCATTTTTTTGGACTTCTATGAAAACAGCTT
>ENA-ORRT01000291-ORRT01000291.1-human-gut-metagenome-genome-assembly--contig:-NODE-291-length-46203-cov-5.8743_pt1 | contig 46203 bp, 45 predicted proteins | sample MGYA00242181_ERZ509146 | MGnify/ENA primary metagenome ERZ509146 (study PRJEB26280, sample SAMEA2338624) | human gut metagenome | biome: human gut; feature: human-associated habitat; material: faeces...
AACTCGCCCGCACATTCGCTTTTTCTTGGTTCTTGTTCAGTTTTCAAGGTGCTGCTGATGTTTGACAGCTTTTGTAGTTTACAACGTTTTCATCGTTTTGTCAACTACTTTTTTGAAATTATTTTTTCAAATTTTTCAGTGCCGCATCACAGCGTGTTATTATTATATTAAATCTGCCTGTTAAAAGCAAACATAAATTTGATACTATTTTCAGCAATTTACAGCTAAATTTTACATAAATTTTTCTTTTACTTATTAATCCTCATTTTTATTTCCATTTCCTTCATTTTTCGCAAAGTTTTCGTGCAAATCTTCTTTAAAAACAGTTACGGCACGCCGCTCGGCTCTGCTGTGCAGCGTAAGGCAGTAAAAATCACGCCGGGCCGCATGGTAATTATCCGCAATGCTTACTTCTCCGGCACGCTGCGCCTGCGCGGCAATATGTTCCGATATCAGCGCGCACCCTAAATTATTTTTAACCGCTTCTTTAACGGCAAAATTCGTATTAAAAATTACCGGCCTTCTGTTTATATTTATGTTGCTTTCACGCACAAAACTTTCCCACTGCTCGCGGGAGGCCGAACCTTCCTCGCGTATAATCCAGCGCATATTGCCGCCGGCTTCATGCCCGGCAGCCGCAATAACAACCAGCCTGTCGCGGTAAAACGCCTCTGCGTTTATTCCGCTTTCCTGCACTTCGCCTTCAACCAGCCCCACGTCAATCTCGCCGTTTAAAAGCAGGTTTACAATATGTTTTGTATTGCCAATTATAATTTCCGGCTCCAGCTTACTGTATTTTTTGGTAAACCTGCCAAGATATTCCGGCAAAAAGTATTCGCCAATCGTCTGGCTTGCGCCGATGCGCAGCACCCCTTCAAGTTTTTCCTGCCAGCCGCCGATAGCCGCCTTTGCATATTCAATTTCCGCGCAAATGTTCCCGGCGCTTTGCAAAAGAATTTTTCCGGCAGAAGTTAGCGCCACGTTTTTATGTTTTGCAGTTCTTTCTATTAAAGATGCGCCAAAAAATTCTTCCAGCTTTTTTATCTGCACACTGGCAGTTGGCTGCGATATATTGCGTTTTTGCGCCGCCCTGGTAAAATTGCGGTATTCCGCAACGGCTAAAAATGTTTCAAGTTCTTCTATCATCGTTAACCTCATTATAAAATTTAATTGATTTTATTACAATAATTCATTTTACTAATTATTGTAAATCATTTATACTTTGTTTGCAACCAGTTCACGGAACGTTTTAATGTTTTATATCTTATTAATGAAAGGAAGTTTAAACGCATGGATTTCATCAACAAAAATTTACGCGGAATTTTGTTCTGCTTTGCGCTGGCACTGCCTGCAACTTACCTTGGCAAACTTTTCCCGGTTGTTGGCGCACCAGTTTTTGCAATTTTATTCGGCCTTGCAGCCGCTTTTTGGAAACGGCCCGCATTTTTTCAGCCCGGCATTCAGTTTACTGCCAAAAAAATACTGCAATATTCCATCATTCTTTTAGGCTTCGGCATGAATTTATTTGAAATTTTAGCAGTCGGCTCGCAGTCTTTACTAATTATTGTTTCAACTATCGGCACGGCATTAATTACGGCTTACATTTTAAGCAGAATTATGAACATAGAGCGCGATATTGCAACACTTGTCGGCGTGGGTTCTTCCATTTGCGGCGGCAGCGCCATTGCAGCGGCAGCGCCGGTTATTAAAGCCTCCGATAAAGACATTGCCCAGTCGATTTCCGTAATTTTTCTGTTTAATGTTGTGGCAGCCTTCCTGTTCCCCGCACTTGGCGATATGCTTGGCTTTACAGATACAGGCTTTGGCATGTGGGCAGGAACGGCCATTAACGATACCAGCAGCGTTGTTGCCGCAGGGCAAACATGGGCCAGCGCGCACGGCAGCGATACAGCCTTAAACTACGCAACCATTGTTAAATTAACCAGAACGCTTGCAATTATACCTATCTGCCTCGGGCTCGCCTACATAACATCCAAAACCAAAAATACGGCGGCCGATGTAAAAATTACCTCCATCTTCCCCATGTTCATTCTTTACTTTGTAATGGCGGCAATTTTTAACACCCTTGCCGGTGAAAGCCTGCCGGTACTTGCCCAGCTTCCTTCGATAGGCAAATTTATGATTGCAATGGCAATGGCAGCCATAGGCCTTAACACCAACCTTGTAAGCCTTGTAAAAAGCGGCGGCAAACCGATTTTGCTCGGCCTTGTATGCTGGATTTTCATTGCACTGGTAAGCATTGGCATGCAGCACGTTTTAGGAATCTGGTAAAGTTCACAAATATTCCCCACAGCACCCGCAAATTTCACCAAAAATCTACTTTGCGCGGTGCTGTTTTACATTGCCGTTGTACCCTTTTAAATTAAAGTGTGGTATAATAATTGGGAATGTTTCAGCTGTTATTACAATATTTACAGAACCGAGGTTAATTTAATGGGAAACTTTTTTAAAACAGTAATCTGCGTACTTACAGCATTAATCGTGCTGGCAGGCGCTGCTTTCTGGGGTCTTGCCGGTTTGCTGCCTGCGGTAGATATTGAAGATTCGCTGCGCCCGGATGCTGCTTCGCAGTATTTTGACGATAAAGGCGAACTTATCTACACCACCGCATCCGAAGAACGCCGCATTCCCGTAAGTCTTGACAAAATGCCGAAGCACCTGCAGGAAGCCTTCATTTCTATTGAAGACGCCCGCTTTTACGAGCACGGCGGCATTGATATCCGCGGCACCGCGCGCGCATTGGTAGTAACCCTTACCGGCGGCGACGTACAGGGCGGCAGCACCATTACCCAACAGCTTGCCAAAAATGCTTTTTTAACCAACGAACGCACCATTACCCGTAAAATTAAAGAAGCCTTTATAGCACGCCAGCTTGAAGAACGCTATACCAAAGACGAAATTTTAAACATGTACCTGAACCGCATTTATTTCGGCCAGGGCACTTACGGCGTAGAATGTGCCTCGCTTTACTACTTTGGCAAACATGTAGAAGACATTGACCTTGCCGAAGCAGCAACGCTGGCAGCCATTCCTAAAAGCCCTAACTACTACAACCCGCTGGAAAACCCCAAAGCCAGCAAAGAACGCCAGGAACTTGTGCTTGACCAGATGGTAAAATACGGCTATATTACCCAGGCCCAGGCCGATGAAGCCAAAGCCGAAAAAATTGCCGTGCATGTAAGCGAAACGCAGGATAAAAAAGAATATCTTTCTTACTTTTTTGATTACTGCAACCAGTTTATTATTGATAAATTCGGTGCCGACGCGCTGTATAAAGGCGGGCTTAAAATTTACACCACCATTAACAGCGATATGCAGCAGGCAGCAGTTGACGCCTTGCAGTACCTGCCCAATTACTACACCGATGATAATAAACTTACCCAGCCGCAGGTAGCGCTCGTTTCGTTAGACCCTACCACCGGCTACATTAAAGCAATGATTGGCGGCCGCGCCGAAGACAAATTCAACCGCGCAATTATGGCAGTACGCCAGCCGGGTTCCAGCTTTAAGACTTTTGTTTACCTTACCGCCATGGATAACGGCTTTACCCCTGCCAGCGTAGTTGAAGATAAGGAAACCGAATTTGCACAGGGCTGGACTCCTCAGAACTCCGACCTTAAATGGCACGGCAAAGTAAGCCTGCGCACCGCACTCACCCGCTCCATGAACGTACCTACCGTACTTGTAGCGCAGCAGGTTGGCGTGGATAAAATTCTGCAAACAGCCAAAAACCTTGGCATTACCACTTTGGTTGAAGACGGCGCATACAGCGATGCCAACCTTGCCATGGCACTCGGCGGCTTAAGCAAAGGCGTAATTCCTGTTGAAATGGCCGCAGCTTACGGCGCAATAGCCAACGGCGGCGTTTACGTTAAACCGATTGGCATTTTAAAAATTGAAGACCGCAACGGCAAAGTAATTTTTGAAAACAAAACCGAACGCCGCGAAGCAGTTGACCCGCGCGCAGCATATTTAACCGTTGATATGATGAAAGGCGTATTTGTAAACGGCACGGCAGCAGGCGCAGGCATTGGCCGCCCGGCAGCAGGCAAAACCGGTACAACCGACGACTTTAAAGACGCATGGTTTGTAGGCTTTACGCCTAACCTCTCCACCGCCGTGTGGATTGGCGACGATAACGGCCGCGCCCTTGAATATATGTACGGTTCCATGCAGCCGCTCAGCATTTGGCGCAGTTACATGGTTAACGCCGTTGCCAACCTTCCTGCGGTAGACTTTGTACGCCCCAGCGGCGTGGAAATTCCGCCCGAACCAAAAATTGAACAGGACAGCGACAAAGATAAGGACAAAGACAAAAAAGACAGCAAAGACGCTGATAAAGACAAAAACAAACCCGCAGCCAAAAAAGCAGCCGAAGAAGCAGCCGGAGGCTCTCAGCCTGCACCCCAGAAACCAAGCATGCGCGACCGTGTGCGTGAAATTCTGGAAGGCAACGCTGCCAACAACGCCAAACCGGTTGTAAGCAACAAACCTACACCGGCCAACTAAAAAACAAATCCCATCCGCCGCGAACGGTTCAAACGTTCATAAAAACGGATGGGATTTTTTATACCCTTTTTTAATTTTTACAATGCTTCTTTAAAAATAGAACCGCCGATAAACTCCCTTAAAATAGAGTTGGTAGGTATCGCCGCATCATCCATGCCGCGCACATGGCTTAAAAGTTCAAGCAGGCGCTGCGCGCGCGTGTAAACGGCTTCGTCCGGCTGAATCAGCTTAAGCAGCGGTTCGGCATATTTTTTAAGCACGGCAAACTCGTACACCAGCGAAGTATTAAACATAATATCGGCGCTGTCCTGGAACGGAAATACATACTGTTCTTCCCCGCGCCGCACATCATCCCATAATTTCAGCGTCATCAAGGCATCGTGCGAACGGAACTGCGAATCGCGCACAATGCGGCGCAAAAGGCGCATATCCGTTGTGTGGATGCGGTTGTAGGAATCGAGCTGCATGGGCGTTAAAGCGCTGATGTAAATTTTCATTTTATTATTGGCAGGCACAGCTTCGGAAATACGCTCGTTCAGCGCGTGGATGCCTTCAACAACCAAAACATCATTTTCGCCAAGCTGAATTTCACGCCCGCGGTATTCCCTCATGTCGCTGCGGAAATTATACTTAGGCATTTTAACGCACTCCCCTGCCAACAGGCGGCGCAAATGGTCATTAAAAAGCTCCAAATCAACGGCGTCAACGCTTTCAAAATCGAAAGTACCGTCGGGTTTTCTCGGCGTATCGTGCCTGTCTTTAAAATAATCATCCATAGAAACAGGCACCGGGCGCAAACCGTTAACCACCATTTGTATGCTTAAACGCTGGGCAAACGTGGTTTTGCCGGAAGAAGAAGGCCCTGCAATAAGCACCAGCCGCACATCTTTATTACTTGCGGCAATTTTATCGGCAATGCCTGCAATTTTCTTTTCGTGCAAAGCCTCTGCCACCTGAATAATGCCGTTGGCATAACCGCAGCTTATAATACGGTTCAGTTTGGCAACAGTGTTACAGTTAATTTTTGCCGACCAATCCTGCAATTCGTGGAACATGCCGTTTAAAGCATCACTCGGCTCAAACTTATCAAGCCTGTCCATGCAGCATTTATCGGGGTAATTAATAATTATGCCGTTCTCGTAATTTATCAGTTCAAACTGCTTTAAGTAACTGCAATCCGGCATCATGGCGCCAAAAAAATACTCCATATAATCGCGCAGCTTATACACCGTAAGCGTCTGCGCGCCGGGCGTGTTGCCCAAAAGCTGCAAACGGTCGTCCTCACGGCGTTCCACCAGAATTTTTTCGGCTTCCGCCCTGCTGATAGTACTGTAAATAATAGGCTCCTGCGCCGCAATAAGTTTGCGCATAAACAAATCAATATCGCGCAAATCGTATTTGCTGAGCACAATGCCGTTGGTAATATCGCAATACAAAGCGCTGCCTATCGAATTGCAAACCTCAAGCTGCACCTCGGGGCGCAGAGTTTTAATGGCATACAAAAACAAAAACAGCAGGCTGCGCACATAAACGCGGCGTCCTTCTTCCGTATCCCAGGTTATAAAATCAACAATGCCGTCGCTGTGCAAAGGCTTCTGCAAATCGGTGCCGACGCCGTTAAAAATGCCTTCCACCACCGGCTGGCTGTAAAAACCGTTCAGTTCGCGGCTAACTTCCAAAAGCGTAATTCCTTCCGGATATTCTTTTATAGTACCATTTGGCAAAGTAAGTTTCAGCATAGTTTTTCTCCTTTTATGCAGGCTATAATAATATTATACCGCATAAGCTGTTTTTTGCCAAAAAAGAAACCGCTACCTTTTGTTAACAATTACCGAAACCGATGGCTGGCTCATATTAAACAAATTTGCCAAAAACAACTGCGAAACGCCTTTTTCGTAATATAAACGGCAAATTTCTTCGTTGCGTTCTTTACGGTTAACAAACGGATGAATTTCAATAACTTCACCGCCGGTTTTATAACCGTAATCGCACAAAAGCACAATCATATATTCTCCGTCCGGCTTTTGTGCTTTAATTTCCCAGCAGCGCATGCCGTTTTTGCCGCGCGGCATATAGTTAAAGTATTCTGCCGTGCAGTCCGGCGCAAGCTGTTTAAATTTTGCTTCATTAAAAGGTAGTTTTTTAAGCATATATTATCATCTTTTCATGTATAAACTGATATTATTTTTACAATAAATTAAAAGGGGAGCTTATGCTCCCCTTAAGTAATATAATCAATTAAAAGCTATATCTTATACCTGCGCTCCACTGCCACGGAGTAGCAACATCGCCGCCATAAGTTTTTTCCACATCAAAATACAGATGAGTTGCATCACTAAGATTAATGTTAGTACCTACACCAACTTCAAACCAGCCGCCGCCAAGGTCCTGTTCATAAACATCACTGATGCCTCAACGGCTCATAGTTACTTCGGTTTCGCCATCAAAGTCATACAGATAGGAAGCACGGGCATAAATATTTCCGGCTTTAATATCTTTGCCAAGAGAGAAACCTACACGCCCTACAAGGCTATCCATACCTTCCTGACGTACTTTTGCGCCGTTACTGGTTGTATAATCAACAGCTCCTACTGTACCGTAAGTCAATTCAACCTGAGGCTCAATCCAGAAGCCGTTACCCTGTTCAAAACGTTTGCCATATTCGGCACTAACGCTGTAACCATTGGTGTTATAATCGCCGTTGCCTACGCCGCCATTTGCATTAAAATCGCTGTCAATTCTTGCATATTTGGCAACCAAATCAATAAAGCTGCCGTCATCTTTTAAGTAAGAACCATATACGCCAACACCGGTATGATTGTTTTCTGCGCTGCCAGTTCTAAATGTGCTGTTGCCTTCAGTACGGGTTAAGAACATACCAACAGTCCAGTTCGGGTCGGTGCTGAGCTTTTCATCATAACCAACCTAATAGTAGTTATACTGGTTTTTAATGCTTTCGTATTCAACTTCACCGCGTACCATACGTGCCCATACACCATGTTCACCTTTGCTGTCGCGCAGTTCGCCAAGACGTTTGTTCATATCATTGTTTTCCTGACGCCATGTCATAAGATTAATGCCTGTCAAGTTGCTGAGGCCTACGTTAGTGGTATTTTTAGCTACAGTATAATTAGTAACTTCACCATCTTTTACATCAGCAGTAATTTTACCTGCAATTATACCTTCATCGGTAGTAATTTGAGAAGCTGCGGATTTGCCAGTACCGGTGGTAGTTACAACATCAGCCAAATTCTGTGCTGTTGCATCGCCACCGTAAATAGCATCTGCTATTTCGCCGCTGCCGTTAACTGTAATAGCAGTACCTTTACCAACATCATCAATGTTCATTTTATTATCAAGGCTGTTAGTGTTGATAGTACCGCCGTTGCCGTCTAATTTAGTTACAGTAATCTGTTGGCTCTCACCCTGCAAATTAATAATGCCATTGTTTAACGTAATTCCACCTTTATCACCTTTATCACTTTTATCAGCAATGCCAACATTAAACTCTTTTACTTTTTCCTGTACATTAATAACGCCGCCGTTTTCAACAGTTACATTATTAATAAAACTATCACCGGTCATATTCCAAGAAGCGCCATTATTAATCTTCATACTAAAGCCGGTAACATTACCATATTTATAACCATCTGGAGTATCTAATTCGGCGCTTTTTATATATACATATTCATTCTTATCGTTCTTTACTTGATATTCCTGATATGCTCTACCGGTCCAAGAAGATTCTTCACCGGAAAGATTTATATTCACATTAGAATTAATAAGATTACCACTATTTTGAGTATCTTCCGGTGTATAAGGAGTTTCAAAAACAATATCACCGTTTAAAACAGTTGTATGCTGCCCATCTGTATTAGTATTAATATTAATAGTTGCATTACCACGCGTATCAATAGCATTAATTGCATTAACAGTCAAGTTACCTTTGATATTTATTTGACCATTAGAATGCGCAGATATACCTAAGTTAGCACCATTAATAACTATGTTATCAGCTTGAATATTAGCAGATGCTGAATTTGGGTCAGCTTTTTTATCTTGACTATTACTTTGTACATGCAAAGCAAAGGTACCATCACTATTCAAAGTAAAAGATTTTGCATTTACATCAAACTTACTATTTTTACCTAATACATGAACTCCCATTGCAACATTGCCACCATTATCGTTAGCATTAATTTCTATTACAGAATTTCCATTACCTAAACTAACAGCGCCTCCATCAATCATAACAGCACGTGAGCCATCACTTCCGTCTTGATTTGATGTAATAGTTATTTCATCACCAGTTAATTGAATACCGACACCACTTTTAGCATATAAGCCATAACTTATATTTATATCCTTTTTGGGACTATAAGTGTCATTAGAAACTACATTAATTGAATCATTAATTTTTGTCGTTTCATCAATAGAACCATGTGCTGCAAATGCAGTATAAGGCGTTGCCAACATTAACCCAAGCACAATTTTTGCTGTTAATTTCTTATTAATCATCTTTACAACTTCCTTTCATTTTTTCACTAATTTATATAAAAATATACAAATTAGCTATTACCGAAATTATACCATACCTTTACCCTCCCCACAAGACATTTCCGTTTGCGTATGTCTAACTTTTACTGGTCTTGTTGTAACAGGGTTTGCTTTCACAGGTTGGCGTTTTTTGTCAGGGTGCTGAATCGTTTCCCACCAAAATCAAACCTTTTAATGTAACATAAAAATTTTTGCAAAAACAGTCTTGTTTTTTTGCCTGCGTTTTTGTTATTATAGTTTTCGCCGCTTTTTTGGGTGCGCACCGCAAAACGGCAAAATATTTTTTAAGGAGGCTTCACCTTTTTTGATGAAACCTGATTTTACTATTAACAAAAATTTTAAAATTGATGTGGAAGAAACCAGCAATGCACAGCACACCCAAAAATTAATTACTGCCGCCCAAAACGGTGATAAAGCGGCAATGGAAAAACTTTGTACTGCTTTTGAGCCTTTGTTCCGCAAGGAAATGCGCCGTGAGATTTTTTATAACGGGCTTGGTTTTTAAGAAGGGCTTAGTTTGGCGCGCTTGAAATTTATAGAACTGGTGCTTACATATAACGGAGCGGATTATGAGCATTTTGCGGGTTATGTACGGTGCAGAATACATTTTGCGCTGTATGACGCCGTTAAAAAAGTTTGGGCAGATGAAAATAAAAAAAGCCCCCTGCCCCAAACGGATGAAACAGAAGGCACGGAATTTACCGATAATGTTATAGAACGCAGAGAACTGAGTATTTTATTAAACCTTGCACTGGCAAAGCTTACGCATAAACAGCGCCAAACCATTACGGCACTGTATTTTGAGGGGCTTAACGGCAAGGAAACAGCCCAGATGCTGAATTGTGCGCCCTGTACTGTAACAAAGCACCATAAACTGGCACTTAAAAATTTAAAAGCAAAATTAGCTTAATATAAATAAATGAGGCACTGTACTTTTTATGGTACAGTGCCTCTTAGTTTGCTTATTTAATTTTAAGCGTTTCGCATCATTCTTTAATCATGATGTCGATAATAACTTCGTTGGTTTTTTCCATGCCTTTTTTAGCCAGGGTGCCAACGTTGGCAAGGGTTTCTTCAACATCTTTGCCTACAATGCCATCGCCGGGCTGATAGTTGTTTCCGGTTTTGCACATGTTGTAGCCGATAATGCCTGCTTCAACGGAGTTAGCAATTTTACCTGCGCAGGATGCTTTTGCACCGTCGCAAATCATGCCGCTGGTTACACCTACGGCGTTGGTAATGGTGTGGCCGATTTCTTCAAGCGTTGCACCATGCAGGTAAGCAATGCCTGCACCTGCACCTGCGCCTGCGCTTACAGCGCCGCAGAATGCGGAAAGTACGCCGATAGGAGTTTTTTCGTGGATGGTTACGAGGTTTGCAAGTGCAAGAGCACGGTAAAGTTTTTCTTCGGATACTTTAAGTTCCTGTGCGTAAACAATAACAGGAATGGAAGTGGTCATGCCCTGGTTGCCGCTGCCGGAGCAGATTACAACCGGCATTTCGCAGCCGTTCATGCGGGCGTCGCTGCCTGCTGCTGCCATAGCGCGTGCGCGGGTACGTACATCCGGGTTTTCGCCGGCCATTTTTAAAAGCACGCTGCCGATATTGGCGCCGTAGTTGTTGCGCAGGCCTTCTTCTGCAATGGCCATGTTGCATTTAATCTGCGGGTCAAGAACGTGTTTCAAATCTTCAACGTCTACGGTGTTGGCAAAATCATAAATATCGGCCAGGTTAAGCAGGGTTCTGTCGGTAAGGCCTTCGTTGGTTTCGCCGTTAACGGGAATGTATTTAAGTTTTTCGCCGTCTTTTTCAATCAGTACAACGTTGGTATGGTCGTTGGCAATGCGCACTTTAACATAGTGTTCGCCCTGATACAGGGTAATGATAATGTCAAAGGTGCAGCCAAGCTCGATATGTTTGGTGGTAATTTCGGTATGCTGCAAAAACTCCTGCATTTTGGCAATCTGTTCGGGGGTAACATCGGCTAAAACTTCCAGTTCTTTATCCGGGTTACCGGCAATAATGCCTACTGCCGCAGCAACAGGAATGCCTTTCATGTGGTTGGTGTTGGGGACGATTACCGATTTTACGTTTTTAATGATACTGCCGCTTGCTTCAACCAATACTTTGTCGGGCAGGCCGTCCATATATTTTGCCGCAACTGCCGCTGCATAGGCTAAAGAAATCGGCTCGGTACAGCCCATAGCAGGTTTAAGTTCTTCCTCCAGAATCTGAATATAAGCTTTGTACTTCATGTCTGTTTTGTTCACAATCCATCTCTCCCTTTCTTATATTTCAAGATTCCCCTCGCAAACTTCAATGCATTGTTTATTATTTGTGTACTGCGTCCTGTGCTGCTTTGATTTTAGCTGCCATACCGCCGATTTTTTTAAGCGGTACTGCGCACAGTGCAATACGGATGCCTGCTTTAAGAGGCACTGCAAAGATGTTGTCATCGTGCAGTTTGCTGCATACTGCTTCCGGGTCGGTATCCGGAATGGAAAGGAAGAAGCCTGCAATATACGGAAGGCATTTCAATCCGCACTCGTTTGCTTCTTTCATAAATAAATCAGCACGGGCTTTAATCATCTGGTAATAGTCGTTGCGTTCTTTTTGTACGGCTGCCAACAGTTCCGGGTCTTTGTAAACGGTTGCCAGTGTTTTCATGGCAGGGCGGTTAATGTTAGACCAGGTTGCGCGGCTGGTGTACTGGTTAATGCCTTTAAATTCGTCAATAACTTCTTTGGAAGAAGAAACGCCTATCATTGCGCCTGTGCGCTGGCCGTACATGGTAAAGCCTTTGGACATGCTGTATGCAACGATTGTTAAAATGTTGGCAGGCAGGTTGGAAATCTTTTTGAAGAATTTGCGTACTGCCTGGCGTTCGCCCGCATAGTCGATGTAGGCAATATCCAAAAGCAATGTTACGGTTTTGCCGGTGCCTTCGGTAGCATTTTTAAGAATGTCAATTACGCCCTGCATATCTTCTTCGCTGAGGCTGTAGCCGGTGGGGTTATGTGCCGGAGTGTTGATGATTAACAGCAGGCTTTTTTGTTTGCTTAAAATTTCTTCTACCTTTGCTTTTAAGGCAGGCAGGTTATATTTGTTGTTTTCGTCCAGCATGGTATAGGTATCGAGCTTACGGCCCATATCGTTGCAGAGCACGCTGTACGGGTCCCAGTACCAGTCGCTGGTAAGGGCGGTTTCGCCTTCATCCATGTAGTTCCAAATTGCATGGTGAATTACGCCGGTGCCGCCGGAGGTGGCAACTGCTGCCATGTAGCCTTCCGGACGGGAATCGCCGAAAGCTGCGTTCAAAACTTCTTCCAGATAATCCGGCAGGCCGGAAATTGGTGCATAAGCAATGAGTTCATCGGTAGAAAGGCTGCGGAAAACTTTATCTACCGTGGGCAGGCATACAAGTTTTTCGTTCTCGTCCAAAATAGCGCCGATTGTGGCGTTGGTTACGTTTTCTGCACCTATTTTTTTGGCTGCGGCAACGCACGCTGCGTTAGCGGCAAAAATAGTGTCTTCGGCGGATTTACCTTTTGCGTGGTTAGCTGCAATACTTGTCAGCATATTAATTACCTCCAGTTTTTATATCAATCAGTTTTCTGCTTCCTGCGGGAAGAAGCGGCTGTGGATTGCGTTAACAGCCTCGGCCACTTTCTGTTCGGGCACAAGGCAGGAAATACTGATTTCTGATGTACTGATTACGCCGATATTAATGCCGGCTTCTGCCAGCGCACCGAACATACCGGCGGCAATGCCCGGGCTGCCAAGCATGCCCGCGCCTACAATGGATACTTTGGCTACGTTAACTTCAAGGTCTACTTTATCAAAAGGCATGGCGGCTTTAAGGTTTTCCAAAACGCCAAGAGCCTCTGCCATATCGGTTTTGGCAACTGTAAACAAAATGTCGTTTTTATCTTTTTGTACGCTTGCGCTCTGCACAATCATGTCAACGTCGATATTGGCGTCTGCCAGCGCCGCAAAAATTCTGTAAGCTACGCCCGGTTCATCCGGCACGCCGCGTGCTGCCAGTTTTGCAACGTTGGTATCGTGCGCTACGCCGCGGATAACAAATTTTTTCTCCTGCACTGTATATTCCCCCCTGATAATAGTTCCCGGAACTTCATGAAATGTAGAACGCACATGGATTGCCACGCCGTTGTGTTCGCCGTATTCTACCGCGCGCGGCTGCATTACGCCTGCGCCGAGGCGGGCAAGTTCCAGCATTTCGGCAAAGGTAATTTCGTCAAGCTTAAGGGCGTTAGGCACAATGCGCGGGTCGGCAGTGTAAACGCCGTCCACATCGGTATAAATATCGCAGATGCCTGCATTAAGCCCGGCTGCAATGGCAACGGCAGTCGTATCGCTGCCGCCGCGGCCCAGAGTTGTTATATCGCCGCTGCCGTTAATGCCCTGAAAACCTGCCACTATTACAACATTGCCTTCGTCAAGCGCTTTTTGTACGCGCTCAGCTTCTACATTAATAATGCTTGCTTTAGAATATTTGTCGTTGGTTTTAATTCCGGCCTGCGCGCCCGTAAAAGAAACCGCAGGCTGGCCTTTTGCCCAGAATGCCCCTGCCATTAAGGCAATGGTAACCTGTTCGCCGGTTGCCAGAAGCATATCGAGTTCGCGTTTGGGCATTTCCGGGTTAACACGCCCGGCCAAAGCCAGAAGGTCATCAGTGCTGTCGCCCATTGCCGATACAACTATTACAATTTTATCGCCGGGCTTTTTTTCTTTCAGCACCCTGTTTACAATACCATGAATTTTTTCCGGCGTCGCTACAGAGCTTCCGCCAAATCTTTTTACCAATATAGCCATCAGGTTCCCCCCATGAAAAAATACTGCTATATAAATATTGTACCATAATTGACATATTCTGTATACACTGTTAATTATGAAAGCACATTTTTTTAAATGTTAATTAAACAGATATTAAAAATTAATAATGGTTGCGCCGCTGCCGCCTTCGTTAAGCGGTGCTTCCGCAAGCGATTTTACCGAAGCGTGGGTTGAAAGGTAGGCTGTAAGCCCTGCCTTTAAAGCGCCGGTACCTTTGCCGTGAATAATGCGCAGGCTGGTAAGCCCTGCCAAAAGCGCGTCATCCATAGCTTTATCAACTGCCGGAATAGCTTCGTCCATAGTCATGCCGCGCACGTCAACTTCGGTGCGCGCGCCAATGCTTTTAGATACAAAGAACTGGTGCGCAAAGCCCTTGCGTTTTTTGCCGAAGTTTTCTCCGGCGGCGTTGCTTTTGGCTTTGCCGCGCATGGCAATGCAGTCTTTGGCTTTAACGGTGGTTTTTAAAATGCCTATCTGTACGGTAACTTCGCTGCCGTTAACGGCAATTATGGTTCCGTCCTTGCCGAGCGATTTTAAAAATACCGTCTGCCCTGCTTTTGCGGTTTGCGGCGTTAAAGGCTCGCCTTCCGGCACGGGCGTTTCGGCTGCAAAACTTTTCTGCAGTTTTTTGCGTGCCGTTTCTGCCGCTGCCTGCAACTGTTTGGCGTCAAAATCGGTTTTCATTTTGCGAAGCTCTTTTAAAACTGCTTCCGTTTCGCGGCGGCTGCTGCGGTAAAGTTCGTCTGCCTGTTCGCGCGCTTTGCGCAGAATTTCGTTTTTGCGGTGTTCAAGCTCCTGCTTCTGGTGCTGAAGTTCCTGCTTAATGCGTTCGCTTTCGGCCTTTAAGCTGCGTATTTCGCGGTTTTGCGTTTCGTATTCGCGCCTTTCGCCTTCCAGCTCTTTCAGCACGTCTTCCATGTGTACGTGTTCCTGCGTTAAAAAGCTGCCCGCGTTTTCAATAATATCATTATCCAAGCCAAGCCTGCGGCTGATGTTAAACGCATTGCTGCTGCCCGGCACGCCCATTAACAGGCGGTAGGTAGGACGCAGGGAAACAGGGTCGAATTCCACGCTGGCGTTTTCCATGCCCTGACGCCCGTAAGCAAAGGTTTTAAGCTCGCTGTAATGCGTGGTTACAATTGTAAGCACGCCGCGTTTGTGCAGGTGTTCCAGTATCGACATGGCAAGCGCCGCGCCTTCGTTAGGGTCGGTACCTGCGCACAGTTCGTCTATCAGCACCAGTTCGCCGGCTTTTACCTGTTTTAAAATTTCCACCATATTCGTCATATGGCCGGAAAAGGTACTTAAACTTTGTTCAATGCTCTGCTCATCGCCAATATCGGCATAAACCGCGCCGATAACCGGCATTTTGGCACTTACAGCCGGTACAAACAAGCCTGCCTGCACCATCAGCATAAAAAGGCCAACTGTTTTTAAAGCAACAGTTTTGCCGCCGGTGTTAGGGCCGGTAATTAAAAGCGTATTAAACCTGCCGCCGATTTCAATATCAAGCGGCACAACTTTTTGCGGGTCTAACAGCGGGTGCCTGCCTTTGGCAATTTCTATGCCGCCGCCAATGTTTACAACCGGGCGCACGGCTTTTTGCTGCTGGGCAAGGTAAGCGCGCGCGGCTATAAAATCAAGCTCCGTAAGCTGCTCCATAGCCTGGGTAATGCGGGCTGCATCCGCACCGACCATGCCGGAAATGGAACGCAGGATACGCTCTATTTCTTCCTGCTCCTGCGCAAGATAACGCTTAATATCGTTATTCAGGTTAACAACCGCCATAGGTTCAATAAACAGGGTTGCGCCGCTGCCCGACTGGTCGTGCACCACGCCGGGGAAATTATAGCGGTATTCCTGCTTAATGGGTATTACATAGCGGTCGCCGCGCATGGTAACAAGCGCGTCCTGAAAATACTTCTGGTTATTGGGGTCATGCAGGATGCTGTCGAGTTTTTCGCGCACGCGGTTTTTGGCAACCTGCACGCCGGTACGCAGCCCTGCAAGTTTGGTGCTGGCGCTGTCTAAAATTTCGCCTTTTTCGCTTACTGTGCTTGCAATAAGGCGTTCAAGCTTGGGAAAGGCTTCCAAACCGGCAGCATATTCTGCCAGCTGCGGCGCGATTTCCGCTTCGTCTGCCAAAAACTGCTTAACCATGCGCAAGGCTTCGCAGGTTGTGCCTACCTGCATTAATTCTTCCGGCTCTAAAACGCTGCCTATGCGCGCACGTTTAACCTGTGGCAGAATGTTGTACGCCCCGCCAAACGGAAAACGCTTGCCGTCGTCCAAAAGGCGCAGTGCTTCTGCAGTTTCTTCCTGCAAACGCTTTACGGAGGCAAAATCGCTTTCAATGCGCATGTTCATAACACGTTCACGCCCAAGCGAAGTTGCCGTTTTGCCTGCCAGCATTTCTTTAACTTTATCAAATTCTAATGTTTGTATTGCAAACTTAGCCATAATTCTCCTTATAAAACGCCGCGGAAGTAATGCCCGCGCGTTGTATGGGGCAGGTTTTCCTCCTGCCTGATTTCACCGTTCATTACGCCTTTATATAACGCTGCCATTTTGGCGGTTTCTTCTTCGCTGTAATAGCGTGCGTCTATCAAAAGGCGCTCTACACCGGCTTCCTGCACGGCTTTAAGGTTAGCCAGCAGGGAAAGGTCATGCGCGTTTAAAACGTGCATGCGGCAGTTCTGATCCGTTACAAGCGGAAAACTTGCGTCTTTGCGGTCGTTTAAAAATAACTGTTCGCGGCAGTTAAAGCTGCATTTTCCTTTGTCCAGCCCGCCTAGGAAGCTGCCACCGGCGCAGTATTCCGAAACCATCATTTCTATGCGCCCCTGTACAAGGCATTCCAGCGGCATCGGGCTTACAGCGCACAAATGCTCAATTTGTTTTAAAGTAAGCTCGGCACTTAAAACAGCGCCTTTGGCACCGGCTTCGTGCCAAAATTCAAGGCAGCTGCTGTTGTAAATGTTAAGCGCCATATCTGCCCACAGCGGCAGTGTGCAGTTTTCTTTGGCTATTTGCCACAGGCTGTTGTTGGCAATGTAAACAGCATCGGGGTTAAGCTGCTGCCATTTGGCAAACTGCCGTGCGTAAAATCCTTCCTGCCCCTGGCTGATTATGCGCGGAGTGCCCGGCGCCCATTTTTTGCCGTACTGTGCGGCAAGTTCCGCAACTTTGGCGTAATCGGCATCCGTAACAATTTTGGTGCTGAACAAATCGCCGCCAAAGATAATATAATCGGCACCGGCGGATAAAGCTGCCTGGGCTTTGCCTACCGTATCAGTGCGCACGGTTAAAACTGCGTGCTTTTTGGGAATGTTCTTTTCCGGTTTTACAAGCTGCACATCAACTTTATGCTTTTCCGTGCGTTTTGGTGCGAAGGCTTCCAGCCTTGCTGCGTCCAGCGCTTCTGCCGCCATGCGGCGCGCTTCGTTAATTTCGCTCATGGGCACCATAACGCCGTCGTCAAGGTCAACGGTTAAATTATTCAGTACGTATTCGGTTGTGCCCAAACGGTCTACCTGCTTGCGCACTGCGGCTTCATCAAGCGCGTGCTTGCGGGCAGTTTCCGTAATAAAATTGGTTTCGCCAAAGCCGGTGCTGCCTTCATCATCCGTTAAAAGAACGGTTAAAGGCTGCCCCAATTTAGCGGTTACAACTGCATCTACCGGTATGCGGCGTTTGGCTTTTTCGCCGTAAAACTTACCGGCGTAAGCCATAAGTTCGGCATCAAAAGTGCGGAACACGCGGTCATTCATGCGTACGCCGTTTGGTATGTCTATAACTACCTGCGTACCAGGCAGGGCGCTTGTTACCTCCTGCCCGTTATGCGTCATTTTGTTAACGGTTGTGCCAACGCGCCCGCCAACTTTTACCCAAAATTCAAGCCCGTCACCCAGCGAAAGTTTCTTTTCCAGCTTGATGGCGGCTTTGTTTTCGCCCTTAAACAGCTTTACCACGCGGCCTACCATAACACCGCGGTTATTGGGCCTGCGGTCGCTCATCATAGTTCGACCGGGGCGGCTTACCATGTAGGCAGTAGTAAAATCGCGGTTAAAAATCTGCTCAATATTTTCAAAATCCTGCTGAGGCACGTTATAATTGCCCGCAAGGTAACTGTCGATAGCACGGCGGTAAGCGTCCACCACCACTGCCACATATTCCGGGCGTTTCATGCGCCCTTCTATTTTATAGCTGGTAACTCCGGCATCTATCAGCTGCGGCAAAATTTCCAGCGTGTTCAAATCCTTAGGGCTTAAAAGATACTGCCCGGCGTCAGTTCCTGCCAGCATGTCCCTGCCGTTTTTGTCGGTAAGCTTATACGGCAGGCGGCAGGGCTGCGCACAGCGCCCACGGTTACCGCTGCGTCCGCCGATAAGGCTGCTCATCAAGCACTGGCCGCTGTAGCATACGCATAACGCGCCGTGAATAAATACTTCTATTTCGGTATCGGTATTGCTGCAAATGGTTTTAATGTCTTTAATGCTCAGTTCGCGCGCCAGCACGGCACGTTCCATGCCGTTTTCTGCACACAGGCGCACACCGGCAAGGCTTGTTACCGTCATCTGCGTGCTGGCATGCAGCGGCAGCTGCGGCACAAGTTTGCGCGCCAGGTTAATAACACCCATGTCCTGCACGATAATGCCGTCAACGCCCACATTGTTTAAAAACAGCAGGTAATCGGCAAGTTCCGGCATTTCGGCATCGTCAACCAAAGTATTTACCGTTATATACAGCCTTACCCGGTGCATGTGCGCAAAATACACAGCCCGGGTCAGTTCTTCTCTGTCAAAATTGCTGGCATACTGGCGTGCGCCAAAGGCTTTGCCGCCCATGTAAACGGCATCGGCCCCGGCGTTTACCGCCGCTTCCAGTGCCTCCCAGCTTCCGGCAGGCGCCAGCAGTTCGATTGTTTTATTATGTTTCATCACATTCACCATTATTCTTTAGCTGCCGCCAGAAGTTTTTCGTATTCTTTGCGCAGTTTATAAAGTTCACCGGCAAAATCAAGCGCTGTCCAAACGGCAACGCGCCCGGTTTTTACCACATGAGTTTTTTCCGCAAACTGCTGCATTTTTTTATCCACCATTTCCGCAATGGCTTCGGTTTCTTTTTTGGGCAGCTCCGTTGTTAAGTTATACTGTTCGTTAAAAATGGTTACAGTAATGGTTTTTTTCTCCATTTAAACCTCCGTTACTGTGCGGCAATATCAAAGCTGAATTGCTGTACGCCCATCATTTCCCAACCGCGTTTGTATTCCATTGTTACTTTATAGTTTCCGGGGTTCTGCACGGCAAGAAAAATTATTTCGCTGCCCATTACGCCGGTCTGCCCGTCCATGTTCATCGGCATCATATAAGAACGGCCAATTTCAAAAACGGAAGCAGCGTCGGAAGGATGCACCTGCCAGCTGTAACCGGTGCTGCGGTTGGCATCGAGCTTAATTGCCAGAATAGCGCCCGGTTTTACAGGCACCAGCCTGTCCTCAACGGCACGGGTCATAAACGAAACCGGCAAAATTCTTACGGCTTCTGCTGCGCGGATTGCAGGCAGCAAATTTTTATACGGCATAACGCGCGTATAGGCTGCACCGTCCGCATCGCGGAAATGCACGCCGTCCTCATACAAAAGTGCGTCATTATAAGGGCCGGTAATGTTGGTAAAGGTTTCGCCGCCGCGGAAAATTTCCGTCAGCGCCATTTCCCTGCCGGTGGTTAAATCAATATTAACGCCTTTGTAAACCGTGTTTGCTCCGTTTTCCGCTTTCAGCAAAATGCCTACAACCGTAGGCCTGTTTAAAGTTACGGTGTAGGAAAGACGGCAGCTGCCAAGCTGTTTGGCCAGATTGTCGGCAGCATTGTTAAGCACGCGGTTGGCGCTTTTTTGCAGGCTGATATTATCAATTCCGTCGGTTTCCGGTATTACGCCCGATACGCTGCCGGTTACCACGCGGCTGTAAACGGTTGCAGTCTGCTGGGCAAAACATACGGATGCCATCATCATTAATGCTAAAAACAGTCCGGTAATCTTCATCTTTCCACACCCTCCATATTACATATTTTTAATAAATTCTACGGCTTTTTCCATGCGCTCCAAAGTTTTTTCGCGGCCCAAAAGCACCATTACGTCAAACAGGCCGGGGCTTACGGTGCGCCCGGTAAGCGCAAGGCGCGTGGGGTGAATTGCCTTGCCAAGGGAAAGGCCGTGTTCTTCCGCAATTTTATTGTACAGTGCTTCGGTAGTTTCAAGGTTAAATTCCGGCAGCGCTTTAATGCCTTCAATGCAGGCTTCCAAAAGTTCTGCGGCTTCCGGTTTAAAATGTTTGGCTACGCCTTTTTCGTCGTAGCTTTCAACATCTTTAAAGAAATATTCGGCAGCGTCAACAACTTCCTGCAAGGTTTTTACGCGCACGCGCACAACATCAACCAGTTTTGCAAAATATTCTTTATTGTTGTCAAGCCATTCCTGCGTTACAAGGCCGGATTTTACAAAAAACGGCTCTGCTTCGGGCAGAATTTCTTCCAGCGGCAGGCTGGAAAGATACTGGCCGTTCATCCAGGTTAATTTTTTAACGTCGTAAACAGCGGCTTTTTTGCTCATCTGTTCCAGTTCAAACAATTTAACGGTTTCTTCAAGGCTGAAAATTTCGCGTTCATCGCCGGGTCCCCAGCCAAGCAGAGTAAGATAGTTAACAATGGCTTTGTTTAAATAGCCCTGGCTGCGGAATTCTTCTACGCTGGTTGCGCCGTGGCGTTTGCTGAGTTTGCTGCGGTCAGGTGCAAGTATCATCGGCATGTGGCCGAATTTAGGAGGCTCAAAGCCGCAGGCTTCGTACATCAGAATCTGCTTCGGCGTGTTGGAAAGGTGTTCTTCCGCACGCAGAACGTGGCTGATGCGCATCATATGGTCATCAACAACAACGGCAAAGTTGTAGGTAGGCATGCCGTTGCTTTTTACAATTACAAAATCGTCAAACTGGGTTAAATCAAAAGTAACGTCGCCGTGAATAAGGTCATGTACGGTTAAAGTGCCTTCTGTCGGAATTTTAAGGCGTACGGAATAAGGTTCACCGGCAGCAACACGGCGTTTGGCTTCTTCCACGGGAATATCGCGGCAGGTGCGCGCATAGCGGAACGGCTGTTTTAAAGCACGCTGTTTTTCGCGCTGCGCTTCAAGGTCTGCCGGGGTGCAGAAGCAATAGTATGCCTTTCCTTCGTCCAAAAGGCGCTGGGCAACCTTCTTATACAGCGGCAGGCGCTCGCTCTGGAAGTACGGGCCAACCTCGCCGCCAACCTCCGGGCCTTCATCCCAGTTTAAGCCGAGCCATTTAAGGCTGGTTAAAATCTGGCTTACGCTGTCCTCCTTCAAGCGTTCGGTATCGGTATCTTCAATGCGCAGTACCAGCTTACCGCCGTTTTTGCGGGCAAACAGCCAGTTAAAAAGAGCCGTTCTTGCTCCGCCGATATGTAAATAGCCAGTAGGGCTGGGTGCAAAACGCACGCGAATTTCGTTCATTTCATCGTCTCCTCAATCAAAAATAAAACTCTATAACATTATAATTATACAACTTATCGCTGTATAAAGCAATTTATACAGCTTACAAAGGTTAAAACAAACAATTAAAGCCGGTACGGAATCCGGCTTTAATTTACGCAGATTACTTAACAACAACCGGCACAAACAGGGCTTCAATGCCGGTAATATCATACGGGCTGAAACGCACAAACAGTTTGGAAGGCTTACCGTTAATTACAAAGCACGAATAGGTAAATTTGCCTTCCCACCTGCCGGCGTCCGTTTCCACGCTTACAAGTTCAGAATCTATAAACTCCTGGTAAATATCGGCGCAGTCGTCGGCTTCTTCAGCCTCATAGCTGAAGGTTCCATCCGGCTCGATAATGGAAATATTGCAGCCTTCGCGCCCGAAGATAGGCTTTTTAAGGAATTTGCGCCCGGCAAAATCCTTAGCGTCCATTGAAGTTTCCGCAATATTCGTACGCACAAGCTGCTTTGCGGCATCGTCAAAATAACCGGTGCTTCCGGCAAGATAATGCGCTATTGCCATCATGGCCTTGTTCTGCATTAAAATGGCCTTAACCGGGTTTACCAGAATAACTTTGTGCATATTTGCCAAATCCATCAGCTTTAAGCCGACAGGGTAACCGTCGTCCGATTCGTCGTCCATTAAAAGTTCCAGCGGATGCAGGCGGTACAAAACATCAATTTTATATTCGCCGCTGCCGTCGTTATGGTAAACGCCATCGTCCTTTACAACCAAATCAATCAGCCTTGCCGCACGCACATTAACAAATTCGTACTCGTCAAAATGCGCTTTAATGTAATCATCCAGAGCATTTTTCAGATACATCATATTGGCCCAGTCTTCGGTGTAGGCATCATTTGCAGCCAGCGTAATATTTACGCCGCTGAAGTTTATTTTGCCTTTCAGCGTTGTTTTTAAAAGCTCCGTAAAAGGCTCAATAAGTTCAGCGTCAAATCCATCATCTTCGCTGCCTGCAAAATATTTCTGCGCCACGGCATTGCCGTAAAATGCTTCCGGCATGGCGCAGGGCGTATCGGCGTTAATTTCCACAACCTTATAAATGCCGTTTTTGTCTTTTACAAAATCAAGGCGCGCTATATTTGTTACATATTTGCTGTCATCGTCCAAAATAAACGGCGTCAGCTTCGGCGTCATGTTAATAATGTCTATCGGCATTACATTGCCTTTGCTGCGCACATCTTCGGCAAGCTTTGCCATTACGGCGCACACCTCGCGCGCAATGTACTGTATTTTTTCTTTTTCGCTTTTGCTGATATAAAGCGGGCTTAAAACCGGATACCTTGTTTCGTAATCCGGCGCATCAATGTAAGGAATTATTTTTTCGTCCAAAAGGTCAATCCACGATGATTTTTTAAGCATGGCCTGCCTCCTTACGATACTGCACTGCTGCGTGCCGCGCCGCTGCTGATGCCTGTTTTGCCGGTTGAAGGGCTGGTTACCTTACTTGTTGTGGTTCCGCTTTTGGTTCCCTCTGCCCCGCTCACTTTGGAATTGCCTGCGGTATTGACATCAGTACCGGCAGTATTGCCGGGTACAGGCGTGCCCTGCCTTACGTTGGTAGTAGTGCCGCCAAACATCGGCCAGTGCCAGAACATCCACCACGGATAAACCATAGAAGTGTTGGCAGAACCGTTTTCTTCCTGTTCTTCGTTTTCATTGCTGCCGCACCCGGCGGTGGAAGCAAGCATTGAAAGCACTATTGCGCCTGCTATAATTTTATTGCGTTTTTCTTTAGTAAGCATTTCTTATCACCTATTTACGTTTCTGCCTTCTGTTGCTGCCGGTTTTCGGCGCTTTGCGCTTATCGGCAACGGCGCTCCTGCCTCTTTTCGGCGCAGCCGGCTTTTTCTTTTTCGGCGCAGCAGTCTGCTCGCGGTGGGCTATAACCTTGCCTTCCAAATTCTGTTTTTCCATGCGCACGTTCAGTTTGCTTTCAATGTTGCGCAGCCATTTCACTTCGTCCGCCGTGTACAAAGTTATGGCAACGCCCTCGTTGCCTGCCCTGCCGGTACGGCCAATACGGTGCACATACCAGTCAACATCATGCGGAATGTCATAGTTAATTACATGCGTTACGCCCTCAATATCAAGCCCGCGGGCTGCAATATCGCTGGCAACAAGTATTTGCAGCTTGGCGTCACGGAACTTTTTCATAACCGTTTTGCGTTTGGCCTGCGAAAGTTCACCGGTTAAAACATCAACATTGTAACCCATACCGCCGAGCACGTCGCCCAAAGCGTTGGCACGTTCCTTGCTCATGCAGAAAATTATCATAAGGTACGGGTTTAAACGGTCTATTAAAGAAGCCACCGCACGGTCGCGGTATTCATCCGTTGTTTTAATGCAGATTTGCTTAATTGTGTCAACGGTTGCTTCATTGGGGTTAATATCAATAAGCAGCGGGTTGGTGGTAATGCGGCGGCCAAGCTTCTGCACTTCTTCCGACAAAGTTGCGCTGCAAAGCATTACCTGGCGGCCGGATGCCGTCATACCCAAAAGTTCTGCCGCGTCGTCAACAAAGCCCTGTTTAAGCATTTCGTCAACTTCGTCCAGCACAAAATAACCAACACCGCCAAGGCTTACATTGCCCTTGCGGATATGGTCCAAAAGCCTGCCCGGCGTGCCGATAAGTACATGGCAGGTATTTTCGAGTTTATGTTTTTGCAGTTCAAAATCGCGCCCGCCGGTAACGGCAAGCACTTTAACCGCACTTTCTTTGCCTGTTAAACGCTTAAACTCCGCGGCAATCTGCTGGGCAAGTTCGCGCGTCGGCGTTACAATCAGCGCCTGCGCATAATTTTTGCTAACGTCAATACGCTGTGCAAGCGGCACCAGAAAGGCAAGCGTTTTGCCGGTGCCCGTCTGCGCACGGGCAATAACATCACGCCCTGCGTAAAGGGCAGGTATTGCCTGTGCCTGTACCGGCATCGGTTTGGTAATGCCCATATTTTTCAAGGCTTCTATAATTTGCTCCGGCACTTTCATATCTTTAAAACTTGGTAACATATAATCCCTCTTTTCTGTCAAAACTCTATTTAAAAAGCGTCCCAAAAGGGGCGCCCGGCTTCTACCTGCTTATTATATCATACTCCGGCAATATTTTTTGCGAAAAAATTTTAACATTATATTTGAATATCCGCAGCGAAAATGTTATTCTAATAGTAGAAAAACTTTAACTGATAATAGTGAGGTGGCAGTTATGCAGAATAAACGTACCTGGCTTTACCTGATATTAATGCTGATACTTTTTACACTGATTTGCGCCCAGCAGCAGCAAATTAACGACCTGCGCGACGATTTAAGCGCTTTGCAGGAACAAACTGTACAAATAGAAAAGCAGCTTAACGAGCACATTACCCCGCCGATTCCGGCAGAAACCGCTGACGGCGCAGTGATTGTGGAAAAAGCAAAATAAACCTGCTATAAACAAATCCCCGATACTCAAAGTACCGGGGATTTTTATTTTAGTGTAAATTTAAGTTTAGTTTGCCGCTGCGGGTTTGTTGTTTTTGCGCTCGCGCATTTTAATCCACATCGGGCCTGCAAGACAAATGGAAGTATAACCGCCGCTTGCAAAGCCAACCAGCATTGCAAACATAAAGTTATGAATGGTTGCGCCGCCATAAAGGAAGATTACCAATACGGCAAACAGCGCGGTTGATTCGGTATAAACGGTACGGGTCATGCACTGCCAGATACTGGTTTCAACCAGTTCCTCCAGCCCTTCGCTGCGGCGGTGCAGTTTAAGGTTTTCACGGATACGGTCGAAAATAACAACCGTGCCGTTGATGGAAAAACCTACAACCGTTAAAAGTGCTGCAACAAACGAAGAATCCAGCTCCATCTGGAAGAAAGAGAAATAACTGATGGTTACAAAAACGTCGATAACGAGTGCCGCTACCGCCGCTACCGCAAAGTTAAATTCAAAGCGGTAAGTAATGTACACAATCATCAAAAGCCACGAAAGTACAACCGCCATGGCAGCCTGCTCAATCAGTTCCTCGCCGATTGTAGCACCGATATTTTCCATACGGTTAATCTGATAGTTGCCTAAAGCAGACTGCATATCGTTAACTGCGGCGCGAAGCTGGTCATCCTCTACAAGGCCGGTACGGATAAGCACGCTTTTGGATTTTTCGTTGTTGGTGCTGTTTTCAAGCTGGATAATGCTGTTGCCCATACCATGCTGGCTAAGCACATCGCGCACTTGCGAAACGGTAACTTCGTTTTCAAAAGTAAGGTCAACAATACTGCCGCCGGTAAAATCAATGCCCATATTAAAGCCGCGCGTAAAAATGGAAATTACGCCGATAAACAATACCAGCAGGGTTAACCCCATGAAATATTTAAAATGCTTAACAATAGGAAATCTCATTATTTAGCCGCCTCCTTTTTGGGATATTTAACTCCGTAAAGGAAGCCGTTTTTGGTAAGGTTGCTGGCGAGCAAAAAGTTCATTAAGAATTTGGTTACCGTAATGGCGGTAAACATACTCAGCACAACGCCAAGGCCCAGCGTTACGGCAAAGCCTCTGATTGGGCCGGTGCCGAGGTAGAACAAAATTACAGCCGCAATAAGGGTAGTAATGTTGGAGTCGAAAATGGTTACAAACGCACGGGAGAAGCCTTTATCCATTGCGGAGCGCAGGGTTTTGCCCGCTGCAACTTCTTCTTTAAAATGCTCAAAAATAAGCACGTTGGCGTCAATCGCCATGGCAATGGAAAGGATAATACCCGCTATGCCAGGCAAGGTAAGCGTAGCATCAAGGTAACGCATAATTAAAAGCAGAAGCATTACATACAAAAGCAGTGCAATATCCGCTACAACGCCCGGGATTCTGTAAAAGAGCAGCATAAAGGCAAAAATGCCGATGATAGCAATGGAGAATGCCACAACGCTCTTTTCTTTGGAGTCCTGTCCTAAAGTCGGGCCAACGGTACGGTTTTCCATAACTTCAATTTTAACAGGCAAAGAACCGCTGCGCAGCAAAATTGCCAGATGCTCGGCTTCTTCCATGTTGCGCGAGCCGGAAATCTGCGCTTTGCCGCCGGTAATTGCTTCCTGTACAACAGGGCTTGTCAGCACTTCGCCGTCAAGCAGAATGGAAATCGGGCGGCCGATATTGCGTGCAGTCAAATCGGCGAATTTAGCGCCGCCTTCATCGGTGAACTCCAGCCCTACAACGGCCTGGCTGCTGCTGCCCGTCATCTGGGCGCGCGCGTCACGCAAATCCTTGCCGGTTAAAACGGTGGTGCCGTTAATGTCTTTAAACTCCAGCATAGCCGTACGGCCAAGCATGTTAATGGCCTGGTCCGGGTCTTTAATGCCGGGCAGTTCCACAATAATGCGGTCTTTGCCCTGACGCTGGATAACCGGCTCCGTTAAACCGAGTTCGTTAACACGTCTTTCAATAATTTTTACAGTTCTGTTCAAAGCATCGTCGTCAATCTTCGCTTCCGGTGTTTCTACCGCCTGCAGCACAACATGCGTGCCGCCCTGAAGGTCGAGGCCCTGCTTGATGGAATTAGCCAGCGGATTAATATACATAATAAAACCGCCGATAATGGCCAATGAGATGATCAGAAATTTTCCTAATTCATTCCATCTCAAAATTATTGCCCCCTTTATTTTTTTATAAAAATTACCTGCATTTTGCTGCCTGCGATTCGGTGATAATATAATCCATTAATACATCATGCTCATCGCAGATTATTTTACCGCGCAGCAAAATATCGTAAGTAATACCTGTTTTAACCGCATTTGCGCACTGCGGCAGAAAACGGTCGTAATAACCGGCGCCCATGCCCATGCGCCCGCCTTTTAAATCAAAGCCAAGGCCCGGCACAAGCACAAGGCCAATGCCCGAAGGATTAATAGCCGGCGGTTCGCCCTGCGGAATACGGATGCCGTAAGCGCCTTCTTTTATGCAGTTTAAACTGTCTAATTTTACGGCCTGCATGGAATGAGGGCCCGTTACAACAGGAACGCACACCGTTTTGCCGTCAGTAAGCGCCTGCGAAATAACGCCGTCGATATTTACTTCATTGCCGAAGGCAAGATAAGCAAATACAGTTCCGGCATCGCGGTATGCCGCAGTACCCAGAATTTTACGGCAGATACTGCTGCTTTTTGCGGCCACTTCTTCCTTAGAAAGCCGATTGCGCAAAGATTTGAGCTCTTTGCGCAATTGATTTTTATCCATTATTACTTTTCGGCCATTTCCTGTTTGGCAGGGTCCTGATAGGCGCTGATTGCCGTGCGCAGGAATTCAACTTCCACGTTTTCACAAACTTTAAGAACGACTTTCTTTTCGCTCAGACGGGTAATAGTGCCATACATGCCGCCGACAGTGACAACTTTGTCCCCTTTCTTCAAAGATTCAAGCATGCGCTGTCTTTTCTTTTCTTCTTTTTTATGCGGTCTGTCAATCATCCACCAAAAGATAAACGCCAAAATAAGAAAAGGCCAAACACCGCTAAAAAAGTTCACCAGATCAAAACCTTGCATGGACTTACCTCCTAAACCTTTTTTACTTATATCTCTTATTCTAATTTATTTACACAAAAATAGCAAGTTCTACTTTTTACCCGCGGTAATTCGCAAGGTACGCTTCGCGGTATTCCGGGAAACGGTCCTCGGCAATAGCCTGCCTGATTTGCCTTGCAAGGTCAAGCAGGAAATATAAATTATGAATGGTTAACAGCCGCAGTGCAAAAAGTTCTTCCGCCTTAAACAGATGCCTGATATACGCGCGCGAAAAGTTACGGCAGGTGTAGCAGCCGCAGCGCTCGTCAATCGGGCGGAAATCTTCGGCATAGGTTTTGTTGCGCACCACAAGGCGTCCCTCCGGCACCATGGCCGTGCCGTTGCGCGCTACCCTTGTCGGGAACACGCAGTCGAACATATCAACTCCCAGATTTACGCCTTCAATAATGCAGTCCGCCGTGCCTACGCCCATTAAATAACGGGCTTTGTTTTTGGGCAGGTGCTGCGTTGTTTCGCCCAAAATATCATACATCATGGGCTTTGGTTCGCCGACGCTTAAACCGCCGATGCCGTAACCTGCAAAATCCATATCCGTTAAACTATCGGCGCTCATTTTGCGCAAATCCTTGTACATACCGCCCTGCACAATGCCAAAAAGCGACTGGTCCCCGCGCGTATGTGCTTCAAGGCAGCGTTTTGCCCAGCGCGTGGTACGTTCCGTTGATTGTTTGGCATAATCATAATCAGCCGGGTAAGGAATGCACTCGTCAAAGGCCATGGCGATATCCGCGCCCAGTGCTTCCTGCACCTGCGTGGCTATTTCCGGCGAAAGGAACTGCCTGCTGCCGTCGATATGCGAGCGGAAGGTTACGCCTTCTTCCTTTATTTTGCGCATTGCGCCGAGGCTGAACACCTGAAAACCGCCGCTGTCCGTCAGCATGCCGCGTTTATAGTTCATAAATTTGTGCAGCCCGCCGGCTTTTTTTACAAGCTCATGCCCGGGGCGCAAAAACAAATGGTAAGTGTTGGAAAGTATTACCTGGCTGCCCATGTCGTACAGTTCTTCCGGCGACAGGGTTTTTACTGTTGCCTGCGTGCCGACCGGCATAAACATCGGCGTTTCAAATGTGCCGTGCGGCGTGTGCAGGCGGCCAAGCCGCGCACCGCTGCGGCTGCATTCTTTAATAAGTTCGTAAGTAACAGCGTGCATTATTTACCTCCGCTTTTATAAATTATCGGTAATGAACATGGCATCGCCGAAGGAAAAGAAGCGGTATTTCTGTTTTACTGCTTCTTCGTAGGTTTTAAGCATAATTTCGCGCGTCGAAAGCGTGGAAACCAGCATTAAAAGCGTACTCTGCGGCAGATGGAAGTTGGTTACAAGCGCATCTATCATTTTAAAATTGTAACCGGGGTAAATAAAAATATCAGTCCAGGCTGCGCCCGGTTTAATAATGCCGTTGCCGGCGGTTGCGGCGGCTTCCAGCGTACGCACAGCCGTTGTGCCTACCGAAACAATGCGCCTGCCCGCGGCTTTGGCTTTGTTAATGGCATCTGCCGCTTCGGGCGTAATGGTGTAAAATTCTTTATGCATAACATGGTCTTCGATATTTTCCACGCTTACGGGGCGGAAAGTGCCAAGGCCGATATTAAGCGTTACGAACACTTCTTCGCAGCCCATGTCTTTTACCTTCTGCAAAAGTTCCTTGGTAAAGTGCAGCCCGGCAGTAGGCGCTGCTGCACTGCCCTTATCGCGGCTGTAAACCGTCTGGTAACGCTCCTTGTCTTCAAGCTGCTCGGTAATATACGGCGGCAGCGGCGTTTCGCCAAGCCTGTCCAAAATTTCTTCAAACACGCCGTCAAATTTAAAACGGGCAATGCGTCCGCCAAATTCGGTGTTGTCAAGTATTTCGCAGCTTAAATCCTCGCTGAAATTTATTACCGCGCCGGTACGCAGGCGGCGGCCCGGTTTTACCAAAACTTCCCAGTCGGTTGCGTTAAGGCGCGTCAGCAAAAATACTTCGGCTTTGGCGCCGGTATCTTTTACGCCGTGCAAACGCGCGGGAATAACTCTGGTATCGTTAAACACCAGTAAATCATCAGGGCGCAGGTAATTTGGCAAATCGTAAAAATGGCGGTGTTCCATTTTGCCCGTTTCCTTATCAACAACCAGCAATCTGGAATGGTCACGCGGTTCCATAGGTGTCTGCGCAATCAGTTCCTGCGGCAAATCATAATTAAAATCGCTTACTTGCATTTTTTCTCCACACTTTTCAATAAATTTTTGTTACAACTGTATTTCTGTAATAATAACGCAAAATATTTTTATAATATCCGGGCGTATTGCCTTCGTCATTGGCAAGCTGGCGCGCTCCCCACATGCTTAAGCCAAGCCCGCTGCCGCTGCCGCGCCCTTTAAAAATAACTTTTTCCCCGTCAACGCCGCTGATAAGTTTAATGCTCCCGGCAATGCCGTTTTCGCTTTTCTCCTTATCTTTCAGCTCTATTTCTATTTCTTTGCGGCCAATTTCCATGCCGTAATAATTTTCGATAGGTACATCAAGCTGTTTGGGAATGGGCCTTGTAACTTCAATTTCAAACAATGTGCTTGGCAGCGAAAACAGCTCGCGTACCACGGCGGCAGGCACAACAATGTTGCCCTTGCTGCCCGCAAAGCCCACGCTTACTACGCGCCCGGTATCCGTTCTGTCGGATGCGCCCGGTTTTTCCGCCGAAAGGCGTATGCTTTCAATCCGGCCTATATCATACCCGCCGCGCAGCAACCCTGAAGAAATATTCTGGGCGTCGAAAGAACGCTCCCATTTATAATCCGGCGCGTCGGAGTCATAATCTTTTACGCTTTTTAAATAAGGCTTGGGGAAAACTTCGCCGTAAACATCGGCGCTGTCTTCCGTATAACCGCCGCTCGACTCCGTATAAAGTGCCATGGCGGGCCTGCCGCCGTAAAGCACAACTTCGCCGCGCGTGCTGTCAATCAGTTTGTTAATATCGCGTTTTTCCATATCCGTGCCGCTGTAAACATAATCTTTTTCGCCGGCACGCACGTCATAGTAATAATTGTTGTTTTCCGCAAGCCACAGGGCATAGCTGCGCATGGCAACGGCCTGCGCCTTAATGGCTTCATCCGGGAAATACACCGGCACGGTGCGCCCCACCACGCTGTAAAGATATTCATCAACGGGCAGCACGTTGCGCACTATAAGGTTTTTGCGGTCCGGCGCAAGCATAACTTCTATATTGCCGCGGTAAGTTTTTTTGTTTACTTTTACAGGGTTTACGCCGTCTGCCTTAATGCGCAGCACAACGTTGCCAAACTCCTGCCCGTCGGCATTAACGCTGCCGTTTGCGGCATTAAAATAATAACTGCCCGCTTTAAACAAAAATTCTTTGCGCACACTGCCGTTAACAACCGTCTGCGCTGTAAAATCGGTTTCGCTTGCCAGTTCGGCAGTAAACTGCCCCGTCACAAGCCCTACGGAAATTTGAGGTGCAGCCAGCGCCGCAGGTGCTCCCACCAGCATCATCATAAACAGCAGAGCGGCATATAAAATTCTCATCGGCTGCCTCCTTGCATTAATCTTTCTTTTTAGGCTTCTTCTCGTAACGGTCACGCTCGCTGAACACGCAGCCGCAGTACGGCTGGCGGTAAAGCTCAAGCTCAAGGCTTATATCTACGCCGCGCTGGTAACCCTCGCGGAAATCTTCATAATAAAACGGAATGTCAAATTCCGCAGCAGCTTCCTCTGCCAGTTTTTTAATCAGTTCGTGCTTCTGGTATGGGCTTACAAGCAGCGTTGTGCTGAAAGCATCATACCCGTTTTCCTTAGCGTATCGGGCTGCATAGCGCATACGCGTACGGTAGCAGTAAATGCAGCGGCAGCCGGGTTCATCAAGCATGCCGCGCACACATTCTTCCAGAGGATAGCTTTTATCAACCGTTAAACGGTATTTTTTCTTTTCGCACAGTTCGCGCAGGGCGGCTATGCGGCGTTTAAACTCTTTGTAAGGATGAATGTTTGGATTAAAAAAGATAATGTCAAAATCAATGCCGTCTGCTGCCAGCTTTTCGGTTGGATAACAGGCACACGGCCCGCAGCAGGCATGAAGCAAAAGTTTCATATCAGCGCCCCTCCTTCTGATAAGGCACACCAAGATACCTGTATGTTTCGCGTGTGGCTATGCGTCCGCGCGGCGTACGCTGAATAAGCCCCAGCTGCATAAGGTACGGTTCGATAACGTCTTCGATAGTATCGCTTTCTTCGCTTACGGCAGCCGCAATGGTTTCTATGCCCACCGGCCCGCCGCCGAAGGTTTTTACAATGGTCTGCAAAATGCGGCGGTCATTGCGGTCAAGCCCGTATTTGTCAACTTCAAGGCGCGACAGGGCTTCATCCGCCACCTGCTCCGTAATGCTCTGCGCCCCGGCAACCTGCGCAAAATCGCGCACGCGCTTTAACAGGCGGTTGGCAACACGGGGCGTGCCGCGGCTGCGCCTTGCAATGGCCTGCGCACCTTCACGTTCAATGGCTACGCCCAAAATTTCCGCAGCGCGCTCTATAATAAAGCATAATTCATCAGGTTTATAAAACTCCAAACGGCACTGCACGCCAAAGCGGTCGCGCAAAGGCGCAGCAATAGCGCCAAGGCGGGTAGTTGCGCCAATAAGCGTAAACTTCGGCAAATCAAGGCGTACACTGCGCGCGCTCGGCCCTTTGCCGATAATAATATCCAGCGCAAAATCCTCCATGGCAGAATACAAAATTTCTTCTACCGTTTTGGAAAGGCGGTGAATTTCGTCGATAAACAGCACGTCGTTTTCGCCAAGGTTTGTCAGTATCGCCGCCAGGTCGCCCTGCCGCTCAATCGCCGGGCCGCTTGTTATGCGGATGTTTACGTTAAGCTCGTTGGCAATAATGTTGGCAAGCGTGGTTTTGCCAAGGCCCGGAGGCCCGAACAAAAGCACATGGTCAAGTGCTTCGCCGCGCTCTGCCGCCGCCTTAATAAAAACCTGCATATTCTGTTTTACCTGGTTTTGCCCGATATATTCGGCAAGACGGCGCGGACGCAGGCTGTACTGCCAGCCGTCGGCATCCTGTTCCCTGCCGGTAATAATTCTTTCCTGCTCGTTCATTATTTCCTCCCGGCAAATACCTTAAGCACATGTTTAATAATTTCTTCGCACGGCATTTTTTCGTAGCCTTCAACGGTTTTCAGCGCCGGTACAATCTCGCTGTTACTGTAACCAAGCGCCTGCAAAGCCTCAATGGCTTCGCCCACTGCCGTTTCGGGTACATCGCCGCCCTGCGGGTAAAATACCGTATCAATAATTTCATCCCCGCCGGAAATTTTATCCTTCAGCTCCAAAAGCAGCCTTTCAGCCGTTTTTTTGCCAATGCCCGGCAGCTTGGTCAGCGCTTTCATATCACGGTTCTGCACCGCCATATAAAAATCATCCGGCTTTACAGCCGATAAAATGCCCAGCGCCACTTTAGGCCCAACGCCGCTGACAGCTATTAACAGCACAAATAAATCGTAATACTGTTTTTGCAGAAAGCCGAACAGCAAAATGGCGTCCTCGCGCACGGAAGTATAAGTATGCACGCGCACCTCGCTGCCAAGGGAAAGTGCCGCCAGATTGGCCGAAGGCATAAACACGCGGTAGCCTACCCCGCCAGGCGTTTCTATTAAACAATATTCATTTGCCAGTTCTGCAACTTTGCCTTTTATTGAACCAATCATTTACTTTAACTCCGTCCATCTTCTTGTTGCCGCCGTATGCAGCCCGCAAACGGCAATTGCCAGCGCATCGGCAACGTCGTCAGGCTTGGGTTTTTCGCGCAGGTTTAAAAGATTCTGCACCATAAACTGCACCTGTTCTTTATTGGCGCTGCCAAAGCCTACAACGGCCTGTTTAACCTGTATCGGCGTAAATTCCATAACAGGCAGCCCGCGGTTGGCGGCTGTTAAAAGCACAACTCCGCGCGCCTGCCCTACGCTGATAGCCGTTGTTACGTTGCGGTTAAAAAAGAGCTGCTCCACGCTCATAATATCCGGGTGATAAGTGTCTATCAGCTCCGTAAGCCCGTCGTAAATCTTTTTTAGCCGCATCTCCGGCAGCATATTCTTATCCGTAAACACTGCGCCGTAATGCACCGGCCGCAGCCTGTTGCCAATCATTTCAACCAGCCCGAAGCCGCAGATTGCCGTGCCCGGGTCAATTCCGATTGCCAGCATAACAAAACTCCCGTCTTATATAAAGCAGGCAGGCCTTTTAAGCCTGCCCCCTAAAAAATCAATTATTCTTCATCATCATCCGGCAGGTCTGCGTTGGTGTATACATCCTGCACGTCATCAAGGTCATCCAGCAAATCAAGCATTTTCTGCACTTTGGCAACGCCTTCTTCGTCAAGCTCTGCCATAGTATCCGGAATCATGGTGATTTCTGCCATGGCAACTTCAACGTTGTTGTCGGCAAGCGCTTTTTCAACAGCGTCAAAATCTTCCGGCTGGGTAATGATTTCAAAGCCGCCTTCTTCGCTCTTAACGTCCTCGGCGCCAGCGTCAAGGGCAATCATCATCAAATCGTCTTCGGTCAGGCTTTCGTTTTCCTCGCCGTCGATTGTAAATACGCCCTTGCGTTTAAACATCCAGTTTACGCAGCCGGTTTCGCCCATGTTGCCGCCGGATTTACTGAATACGTGGCGCACATCGGCAGCGGTGCGGTTGCGGTTGTTGGTAAGGGTGGATACCATAACGGCAACGCCTGCCGGGCCGTAGCCTTCGTAAGTAATTTCTTCGTAGTTGCCGCCTTCGGCAGCGCCCTGTCCTTTTTTAATGGCACGCTGAATGTTGTCTTTCGGTATATTGTTGGCCTTAGCTTTGCTGAGTGCCAGTTTTAATCTCATATTGCCGGTAGGGTCAGGGCCTCCCATCTGCACAGCAATGGTAATTTCTCTGCCGATTTTGGTGGTAATTTTACCGCGCGCAGCATCGGCTTTGCCTTTTTTGTGTTTGATATTAGCCCATTTAGAATGTCCGGACATAACTGATTCCTCCTAAAAACTTAACTGGTAATTTACCATAATACATTTAATTATTATACTACAACGTGCCGGGCATTTCAATAAGTTATGCGGCGCGTATTGCCGCGGCATTTTTAATATTTTCTTTGGCCGTGTGCCTTGTACTGTATGCGCAGGCTATTGTATAATAATAGCGGTGATGAAATGAAAATATTTTTGTGGCTGCTTGCCGCTGCGTTTCTGGCGGCCGGCATTTACCAAAAAGAATATATGGAAGTGCTGAACAAAGCAATTTTAATCTGCCTGGAGTGCATCGGCATTGGTTAGGCGCGGCGTTGTTCAGCTTTTATCTGCGCTTTTGCATAACGCCAACCTGCCGGGCTTTATCACCGGGCGTATCTGGCAGGCGCAGCCTAAAAGCGTATGCGTTCCGGTATTAAACTGCTATTCGTGCCCCGGCGCGCTTGGTGCCTGCCCCATAGGCTCGCTGCAAAGCACCCTTTCTGGCACGGCGTTAAAGTTTCCGTTTTATGTTGTGGGGCTTCTGCTTTTATTCGCGCTGTGCTTAGGGCGCGTCATCTGCGGCTGGCTGTGCCCCTTCGGGCTGGTGCAGGATTTGTTATATAAAATCCCCTCGCCCAAGCTGCGCAAAAACGCCTTTACGCAAAAGCTGAGCCTGCTTAAATATGCCGCTGCCGTTATTTTTGTGCTTCTCTTGCCGGTATACTTCTGGTGGCAGGACGGCGTCGGCGCACCGGCGTTCTGCAAATACATCTGCCCCGCAGGCACACTGGAGGCAGGGCTGCCGCTTTTGGCACTTAACGCAAACCTGCGTGACGGCATTGGGCTTTTGTTTGGATGGAAGTTTTTATTAATGCTTGTAATTTTGGGCGCATGCGTATTTATTTACCGCCCGTTCTGCCGCTTTTTATGCCCGCTCGGCGCATGGTACAGCCTGTTTAACAAACTTTCTGCCTTTGGCATTACGGTAGATAAAGCAAAATGCACAGGCTGCAATGCCTGCGTGCGTTTCTGCAAAATGGACTGCCAAGAAGTAAATGACCGCGAGTGCATCAACTGCGGCGAATGTAAAAAAATCTGCCAGGAAGGGGCTATAAATTTTAAAACTAAATTTTAGGAGTGGTTAAATGTTTACTTTAAAAAAATTCTTGCTCATTACCGCTGCCGCAGCCGTTGTAGGCATTGGCGCAGCACTTGTGTGGACGCATTACCAGGCAGGCAACATAAACGAAGCCGCCGCACAATCAGTTAACACCGAAGCGCCGGATATTACCGTAACCGCCATGGACGGCACAGAAGTAAAACTTTCTTCTCTGCGCGGCAAAACAGTGTTTGTAAACTTCTGGGCAACCTGGTGCGGCCCCTGCATGCAGGAAATGCCCGAAATGAACAAAATTTACCCGGATTACAAAGATAAAATTGAGTTTTTTGCCGTAAGCATTGATGATTCGCGCAGCGATTACGAAAAATATGCAGGCGAAAGCGGCTTTGCCTACCCAATGTACTGGGGCGACAAAAACGCCATTGTTAAAGCCTACGGCTTACAGGGCATACCGGCCTCCTACATTGTTGACAAGTACGGCACCATTACCAAATCGCATATCGGCGGCATGAAAGAAAAAGAACTGCGCGCCTTTTTGGACAGCGGGCTGTAAAGAATTATATAAAAGTGAGAGCAATACTGCTTTATATAAGTGGTATTGCTTTTATTTTTTATTTATATCAAAATAACCTGTTTCATCTTTGCTTTATACGTGTACACGTGTTATAATTTAAATGTCAGGAGGAAACCAAATGGTCACAATGAAGGACAAAGAGCTTTTAAAGCTGTTATTAAAAAATGGATGGCAATTATCAGAAATTAAAGGAAGCCATCACATCCTTACAAAAAACGGAAAAATAGAAGTAATCCCGGTACACGGCAAAGATATGAAAATAGGCTTACTTACTAAAATACTAAAACGCACAGGTTTAAAACAAAAGGAGTGATAAAAATGTTATTGATATATCCGGCAATTATTCATGAAGATGACGACGGTTTATGGCTTGAATTTCCCGATCTTGAAGGCTGCCAGACACAGGGCGATACACAGCAGGAACTTTTGGCCAATGCTGCCGAAGCACTTGAAGGATATGCGCTGTGCCTTTTAGAAAACGGGCAAAAACTTCCGTCTGCAAGCAATCCAACCAAAATACGTCTTGAAGATGAAAACTCCTTTATATCCTTAATTCAAACAAATGTTGATTTATCCAAACACACAAAGTCTGTAAAAAAAACTTTAACCATTCCGGCATGGCTTAATGAGCGTGCATTAGCCGAAAAAATAAACTTTTCCAGTGTTTTGCAAAATGCACTTTTAAAAGAACTAAAAATAGGCTGAAAAATACCGTCCTTGCATAAATCAAGGACGGTATTTTAATTTACTTTAAGAGGTATTTTACTTTACTTAAATGTTCGTAAATTTCTTTTAAGAAAGATTACACTGTCCGGCTCTGCAAAAATGCTGCGGCTAAATCAGAACGTCCAGCGCATACCGGCATTCCACTGCCACGGTGTTTCAACATCGCCGCCGAAGGTTTTTACTACATCGGCATATACATAGCTGTTTTCGCTCGTTTTGTAGTTAAAGCCAATTCCCGCTTCGCACCAGGTGTCGCCAATATCCTGATGATAACTGTTTGTTAAACCGTTAAGGCTTAAATAAGTATCGGCACTGCCTGCAAAATCGTGCAGCAGGCTTGCTTTGACGTAAATACTGCCGCTATCGCTGATGCGTTTGCCTACTTCAAAGCCTACGCGCCCTACTGCGCTTTCAAGGCTGTCCTGATTAACTTTGATGCCGTTGTTGGTGGTGTAATCTTCACCGCCGATACGCATTAAGGTAAGCTGTGCCTGCGGCGTTACATACCAGCCGCCGTCAAGGTATACTTTCATGCCGTATTCGCCGCCAGTACGCCGCCTGCCAAAACGCACAACAAAATTTTAGAGCGTAAATTCTTTTTCATAAAAATACCTCCCCCGTTGTTACGTGGAGGAGGAAATTACCCGTCAGGTTCTCTTTTTTAGTTCTGCGCGAAGCGCAGTTCCCCCCAGCGAGATTTTACACTTTTATTATACCATACGCAAGCGGTTTTTAAAAATTTTTGTTTGAAAATTTATGCAAAGTTGTTTGCATTTTTATATTAAAACAGCTTTGTTGTTAAATTTATTTTACACTGCTGCCATACCATGTACAGTATTGACAAGCCTGTTGTTTACAGCTACACTAACGGTAGCGGCTGTTTTTGGGCAGCAATTTTTATTTTACAGGAGCTAAATAATGCCTGCTTTAACCAGTACTAAAAATAAAACCAAGGATTTAACGCACGGCCCTATCGGCAGGCAGCTGTTTTGGTTTTCGCTGCCGCTTTTTGCGGGCAGTTTAATTCAGCAGCTTTACAGCACGGTCGATTTAATTTTCGTCGGGCGTGTTTTGGGCAAGGACGCGGCCGCCGCAGTAGGCGCCAGCACTTTTATTATCATCATTATACTGGGCTTTTTTATTGGTCTTTCCGTTGGCATAGGCGTTATAGCCGCACGCGAATTTGCCCGCGGCGAGTTTGAAAATCTCAGCCGCGTTGTTCACTGCACGGCGAGGCTTACCATAATATTTTCTATTGTGTTTACCATACTGGGCATAATATTTGCGCCAACTGTTTTGGAGCTGATGAACACTCCGCTCGAAATTATGCACTGGGGCACTGTTTACATCCGCCTGTTTATGCTGAGCCTGTTTTCCATTGTAAGTTATAACGTTGGCAGCGGTATTTTAAGGGCTTTGGGCAATTCGCTTTCGCCGATGATTTACCAGCTTATAGGCGGCATAGCCAATGTTATAGGCAATTTTTTGTTTGTATATTACTGGAACTTCGGTATTTCAGGTTCTGCCATGGCAACGGTTGTTTCGCAGACGCTGGCGGCGGGGCTTGTAATTTACCATTTATATAATATGGACGCGCGCTACTGCCTGCGTTTTAAAAAGATTACCCTTGATTTGCCGCTGGCGCGGGAGATTTTCCGCATTGGCATACCGGCAGCCATTCAAACCATTGTAATTACGCTTTCGAACATTGTTGTGCAAACCAACATTAACGGGCTGGGCGTAAACAGTATTGCGGCTTACGCAGCTTATTTTAAGGTAGAAAACGTTATTTACCTGCCCATTATGGCACTGGGGCAGGCCTGCTCCACCTTTATCAGCCAAAATGTTGGCGTTGGCAAAATTATGCGCAGCAAGCGCGGAACTGCCATTTCCATTTATTTCGGCCTTGCGGTTACTGCAGTAAGCATCAGCCTGGTGCTGTTTTTTGCAGATTTTGCTTTCCGCCTGTTTACTGATGACGCCGATGTTATCGCTATCGGCAGCAGCATTGCTTTTGTTATTATGCCGTTTTACTTCTTATATGTTTTCCTCGAGGTGCTCGCTTCGTCAATCCGCGGCAGCGGCAGCACTTTGCCGGCGATGTTTATTATTCTTGTAAATATGTGCGTTATCCGCATAGGCGTATTAAAATTAATTATGTACTTTAACCCCACTGCGGACGGCGTAGCCTGGGTATACCCCATTACGTGGGTGTTTACCGTTGCCTGCCTGTACTGGTATTACAGAAGCGAACGCTGGAACCCGGTTAAGGTTCTTGCCAAGCCTGCCGTTTAGTTTATTAAAAAATTTAACCCCGCATACATACAGCAGCAATTTATTTGCCGTATGTGTACGGGGTTTATTTTATTGGTTTTTTAAGCTTTTATAAATATAGTGGCAGGCGCCAAAAAGCAGCACCGCATAAACAAGCAGTATTGCCGCCGAAGTTATGCTGAAGGGCGCGCCGCTGTTAATGGCACGCAATAGGCTGCTGGCGTGCGTTAAGGGCAAAAGCTCTATAACAAACGCTGCGGCATGCGGCAGCCTGTCGGTTTTAAAAAATGTGCCGCATAAAAAAGACATTGGCAAAAGCAGGTATGTGTTAAAGCGCGCCATGTCTTCAAAATTGCGTACTATAAGGGCTGCGCAAAAACCTGCTTCGGCAAAAATTACGCAGTTTAACGCCAAAACTGCTATAAACAAAGGCGTAAGGGCAAGTTTTGCACCAAAAAGCCATGCCAGCACCACAATAATTGACGATGAAATAAGCCCGCGCAGCACTGCCGCCAAAATTTTGCCAATTATAAACCCGGAGGCGGAAATAGGCGCCAGCAGGTATTCTTCAAGCGATTTATGGTATACCCTTTCCGTGCACAGCGGCGTAAGGCTGTTAAAGGCAATGTTCATGGAATTTAACGCCAAAATGCCCGGCACGATAAAATCGAGATATGAACCGCCGCCCGTGTTAACGCTGCGGGCAAGGCCCCAGCCGAAAGCCACCATATAAAGCACCGGCGCAACCATACGGCTTAAGATAAATTTTAACAGTCTGTGGCGCAGCACAATCCAGTCGCGCCAAAATACCGTTGCTATATCCTGTATCATTTTATTGCCCTTCCCGTCAGTTCTATAAATACGTCTTCCAGATTGGTGCGGCGTATAAAGGCGGCGCTGTCAAGCTCTGCCGCAAAGGCCGCCGCTTCGCTGCGCTGCGCAAAAAAGCGGTACTGCCTTGCACCGTCTGCGTCCCATTCGGCCGTAAAGCTGCCAAGCTGCCTGCAAAGTTCCGTAGGGCTGCCTGTTTTTACCAGCCTGCCGTCATTTATAACGGCTACCCTGCCGCATAAATTTTCGGCTTCTTCTATATAATGGGTTGTAAGCACAACGGTTACGCCTTCACGGTGCAGGGTACGTATTAAATCCCATATGCGGCGGCGTACCTGCGGGTCAAGCGCAACGGTAGGCTCGTCCAGAAACAGCACTTTCGGGCGATGTATTAACGCGCGCACTATCAAAAGGCGGCGCTTCATTCCGCCTGAAAGCGCCTTTATGCTTTCTCTGCGCCGCTCCTGCAAGCCAACATATTCCAGCAGTTCATCTATGTGGGCATGGCGCTCTTTTTCTGGCAGATGGTGCAGCCGCCCGTGCAGCTCCATGTTTTCCCATACGGTTAAATCCTGGTCAAAATTAATGTGCTGCGGCACTACGCCTATTTGCGATTTTACTAAGGTTTCGTTGGCAAAAGCGTTTTTGCCGTCATATAAAATTTCGCCGCCGCAGGGGCGCATAAGCATTGCCAGCATGCTTACAAGCGTTGTTTTGCCTGCCCCGTTAGGGCCCAAAAGACCAAAAATTTCTCCGTCATTTATTGCAAGACTTAAATTATCTATGGCTGTTTTAACCGTTTTGCCACCGTTTTTGCCTTTTGTTTTAAATTGCTTTTTTAAATTAATAATTTCTATCATATTATTTGTTCCTTAACGCAAAAGGAAAAATTACTTCATCCTGCGCGCCGTTTTTGTATACTGCGGCTTCAACGCCAAAAACTTCCGCCAGATTGGGCGGAGTAATTATTTCTGCCGGGCAGCCGCCTGCAAAAACGCCTTTGTTTTTTATTATAACAACATCATCCGCATAAAGCCGTGCATGGTTTATATCGTGTATTACCATAATAACCGTCATGTTTTCCTGCGCGTTAAGTTCGGTAATAATCTGCATAATTTCCAGCTGATGCGCAATATCAAGGTAAGTTGTTGGTTCGTCAAGCAAAAGAATCTGCGGCTGCTGTGCCAGTGCCATGGCAATCCACGCACGCTGGCGTTCACCACCGGAAAGCGTTGCTACAAAACGCCCGGCAAGATGTGCAATATGCGTTTTCTGCATCGCAGTTTCAATAATTTCCGCATCGTTTTTGCCTTCGCGTTTAAAAAGCGAGCGGTACGGAAAACGCCCGCAGGCAACAAGCTCGTGCACCGTTAAATCGGCCGGAGCCGTTACGCCCTGCGGCAAAATGGCAAGCAATTCCGCAATTTTGCGCCGCGGCATATTTTTCATATCGGCGCCGTTTAACAGCACTTTTCCGCTGTAATTGCGGTTTAACCCTGCCACAGCCCGCAAAAGCGTAGATTTTCCGCAGCCGTTGGGGCCTATGATGGCAGTGCGTTTTCCTTCGCGGAAGTTTATATTAATATTTTGCAAAATAGTGTTTTTGCCTATGGCAATGCTTAAATTTTGTACCGAAACAGAAGCCATTTTACAACTCCTTTCTCAGTAAAAACAAGAAGAAAGGTGCGCCGAGCGCCGCCATAAAAATGCCCACCGGCAGTTCAAGCGGTGCAAAAGCCACACGGGCCAGCGTATCGCTGTATGTTACAACGGCTATGCCCAAAAGTGCAGACGACGGAATTAAAAAGCGGTAGTCCGAACCTGTTAAAAGCCGCACCGTATGAGGAACAATAAGCCCCACAAACCCGAGCAGCCCGGCAACGGAAACTGCGCTTGCCGCAAGCAGCGCGCCGATAGCCGTAAAAACAAGCCGCACAAGCTCAACATTAACGCCAAGCCCTTTGGCTACATCATCGCCAAGCTGCAAAATGTTTAAATAGCGCGCCCCGCAAACCGCAAGTATAAACCCAATAACCGCATAGGGCAGTATAATTTCAACATGGGGCCATGAACGTGCCGCAAGGCCGCCCACCATCCACATCAGCGCACCGTGTACCCTGTCGCTGTAAAGCACAAGTATGGCCGAAATGCCAGCGCCCAGAAAACTTGATACGGCAACGCCTGCCAGCACAATACGCAGCGGGCGGATGCCGTTTTTCCACGCCAGAATATAAATGCAGGCTGCGGCAAGCATGGCGCCGCAAAACGCAGTCGGTACAATTAAATATTCCAACGCCGGAAACAGAACTATAACAAAAATGCCCGCCAGCCCTGCGCCGGAAGAAATGCCGATAATATGAGGGTCTGCCAGCGGATTTTTCATTACCGCCTGCAATACCGCGCCGCTGACGGCAAGGTTCATGCCCACAAGCGCTGCCACAATGACTCTTGGCAGGCGTATGTTCAGCAAAATCTGGCGGCTGGCATTATCCCCGCCGCCGTTTAAAATATCGCCCAGGGCAGATACAGGTATTGCCACCGCGCCGCTGAGCACGCTGCACAAAAAACCGCCTGCCGCCAAAACAGCAAATGCCGCAAGCATTAAAACACGCCATTTTTCTATTGCCATACCAAATTTTTTATGTTCGTTTACAGCATTCATAACCAAAAATCCTATTCAAATTTTTCCGGATAAGCTAATTTAGCCATATATTCTGCCGCCTGCGGGTATTTTATGCCGGGGCTTAACAAAAACAGCTCCTGCGGCAAAAAGTAAACATGCCCGCTGCGCACTGCTGCCAGGCTTTGCCAGGCCGGGCTTGCGCTGATGCTTTTCAGCATGGCGTCCTGCACGGTTTCCAGCTTGCCCATGCTGGTAATGTAAATAATATCGGGGTTGGCGGCAACGAGTGTTTCCAAACTGTAAGGCGCCGCCGTAGAATTGTTTTCCAAGGGCATGCTGCCTGCGGCGATATTGGTAAAGCCCAGCAGCTGTGCCGTACTGCCCGCAATGCTGCCTTCAAGCTGCACCGTTACGTTCTGCGCCGTGCTGTGCAATATGGCAATGCGCTTGCTTTCCTGCGGCATTTTTGCCTTCACGGCGGCAATGCGTTCATCCATATCTTTGTTAAGTTCTTCTGCTTTTGCTTCATTACCGGTTATTTTGCCCAATACGCTTACGGTATTTTTTACCTGCGCGTAAGTACGCATTTCCAAAACTATAACCGGAATATTATTTTCTTCAAAATTATGCACGAATTTATCGTTCATATCTTTATAGCAAATTACCAGGTCAGGCTGAGCGGCAATTACTTTTTCGATATTAACATTATAAACGTTGCCTACCTCCGGCAGCGCCTTATATTTTTCGCTGATGCCCGTTTTTGCCGCCACGCGGGCTGCAAGGCCTGCATCAAGCTTTTCCAGCGGTTCCAAAAAAGAGGCGGAAAGCGGCACGATTTTTTGCGGCACGTCTTTTAAGCTTACCATTCTTCCGTTATCGTCCGTTACCGTAATTTTGGCGGCTGTGTCTTTTGGTTCGCTGCTTTTGCTGCTGCCGCATCCGACAAGGGACAACATTGCCGTTAAAAGTATTAAACCGGTTATAAACAAGTATTTTTTCATGGCGGTGTTCCTTAAAATAAGTATTTTTATAAAAGCACAATTAGCTATGCGGCACAAAGGCCGCATAGCTGCATTTAAATTATATCACTAACTGTAATTTTATTAAATTATTTTTCTGCAACAAGTGCGTCCCATGCTTCGTTGGCATGTTCAACAAACAGGCTGCGCACGTTTTTATTTTCGCCTATTCCGTGAATGTATGTGTTTACCTTAAAGCCTTCTTTTTGCAGAATGGTCTTATGCGAATCTTCTTCATCGCCTGCCATATCGTTGTTGGCATGGTCGCCAGCAACCATCATCAGCGGCATTAAAGTTACGTTTTTAACGCCTTTTTCTTTCAGTTTGGGAATAACATTTTCCAGACGCGGCCAGCCTTCAACAGTATAAATCATTACTTTGCCGCCGTACAAAGCGTCAAGCCTATCCTGCATTACGGCATAATAAGCGTTGGAAGGGTCGGGCGTGCCATGTGCCATTACCAGCACGGCATCTTTTTTGCCCATTTTGGGAAGCTGCGAACCGATAGCCGCCATAGCTGCTTCCACATCATCGGCCTGCCCTTCCTGCCCCATCCAGTACATTAAAGGCGTGCCCATGGTCATCTTTTTAAACTGGGTTTTATACATATCGTAAACGGCTGTTTTATAAGCATATTCCATACCCGGAATTACATCCAGCGAAGTGAGCGCAACGCGGTTGTAACCTTCCGCTTTCAACTGTTCCAAAGCCTGTTCCGGCGTCGGCACCGTAAGGCCTTCGTTGGCTTTTACCCTGTCGATAATGATGTGCGAAGTAAATGCCAGCACAACCTTTGTTCCCGGGTGGGCGGCTTTAATTTCGTTTACTGTTGCCTCAATGGTTTTTGCCCTTGTATCGGGGAAAGTAGTGCCAAAACTCATAACAAGAATGGCGTCTTTATCCGGCTGAGCCAAAAGTGCCGGGTCGGTAGTGGTATAAGTACGAACGCCAATCTGCGAAGCCTGCAAAAGCGCAGGCGTAGGTGCTTTAACTTCTTCACTTAAACTGTAAGCTGCCATAGTAGTTGCCGATACCCCCGTTAAAACCATGCAAGTAATTGATGCTGCCAATAATTTTTTCCATTTAAACTGCATTTTCAATCATCCTTCCTGCGTTATATATTTTCCTGTCTTACAAGGCAGGCAGAAAACAAAATCTATCAGAACAAAAAGTACAGTTCGCTAAAGATGGTTTGTGCGCTTACACTACTAAAACTAAAGATTTTTTCATTGCGGATTCCTTCCAAAATAAAAAATACACAAATTCCGCTGCCTGTGAAAAAGGAAGCGCAAATTTGTGTATTGTAAAAGCCTTAAATGCACATCACCTGCAACCTTGCCGTCCCTCGCAGCAGCCGGAAGCGTTAGGGCAGCGATCTGACTTACGCTTTGCAGCGCTCACAGTGGCGTGACCGTGCCGGAATTACACCGGCTTCCCTTGATTTAAGCAATTAAGCACCCTTAACATACAATATTAACTTATGCATCTATTATAGCACTTATTACTATTAAGTTCAATACATTTTATAACTTTTTTATCAAGTAATTTTACAATCTTTTTATTCGTTTTGTGCTTAAGATATATATTTTTATTTGAACAGTTATTTAAATAATGCAATATTACTTCGCTTGCTTCAAATTATAAAAAGGTACGGTTGACCTCACGTTGACCTCAAAGAGGTGCGGTCTTTTGTCCCCACACAAAAACAAAAAAGGCGCAGAACCAGTCTGCGCCTAAGTTTGCAAGTGGCAGGGGCAGTAGGAATCGAACCCACAACCAACGGTTTTGGAGACCGCTACTCTACCAGTTGAGCTATACCCCTAAATAAAATGGAGCGGAAAACGAGATTCGAACTCGCGACCCCCTCCTTGGCAAGGAGGTGCTCTACCACTGAGCTATTTCCGCATTGGCGACCCGGATGGGACTCGAACCCACGACCTCCGCCGTGACAGGGCGGCATTCTAACCAACTGAACCACCGGGCC
>ENA-ORRT01000299-ORRT01000299.1-human-gut-metagenome-genome-assembly--contig:-NODE-299-length-44901-cov-4.48238_pt1 | contig 44901 bp, 52 predicted proteins | sample MGYA00242181_ERZ509146 | MGnify/ENA primary metagenome ERZ509146 (study PRJEB26280, sample SAMEA2338624) | human gut metagenome | biome: human gut; feature: human-associated habitat; material: faeces...
CGCCGACAGCTTTGTTAGAATACCAAATCCTTCCCCTTTTGTCAATACCTTTTTCGAGGTTTTTTTATTTTTCTGATTGCTGTGGCGATTTCTCCGGCTTTCGTCCCCTTTCCCCTTGCGCAGGTTGGGAAAATAAGCTGTGCAAACGGAGGCGACAGTGGTATAATGTCCATGGAAATAAAATGTATACATAGTAGGAGGGATTGATCTGCGGATTCATCGCATGACCGCCACCTTCGGCAAACTCCAGGGCCGGTCTTTGGAGCTGGGGGACGGTCTGAATATCATCGAAGCCCCCAACGAGACTGGAAAGTCCACCTGGTGCGCCTTTCTGCTCTCTATTTTATATGGTGTCAACAGCCGGGAGCGGGACCGCGCTGGTTTTATCGCGGATAAAAACCGCTTTGCTCCCTGGTCAGGCGCGGCCATGTCCGGCCGGATGGACTGCGGCACGGAACTGGGGGAGTTGACTCTGACCCGCGCCACCCGGCGGCAGACCAGCCCCATGGGGGAATTCAGTGCCGTATACGCCGGTACCAACGAGCCTGTGCCGGGCCTGACCGGTGCCGCCTGCGGCGAGACCCTGCTGGGCATCAGCCGGGAGGTCTTTGAGCGCAGCGCCTTTATCCGGCAGAATAACCTGCCCATCAGCCAGGACGCCGAGCTGGAACGGCGCATCGCGGCCTTGATCTCCTCCGGAGAGGAGGGCACCTCCTATACAGAGGCTGCGGATGCCCTGAAAAAGCAGCTGAATCGTCGCCGCCATAACAGGACCGGGCAGCTCCCCGCTCTGGAGACGGAGCTGGCCGAACTGGACCGTCAGCTGTCGGAGAGCAACTCTCTGGCCCGGCAGCTGGTGCAGGCCCGCTCCGAGGTCGAAGCTCTGTCCCGTCGGGCGGAGATCCTACAGGCGGAACTGACGGACTGCGACCGCTGGGAGGCCGCCCAGCGCCGCCAGACCCTCTCCGGTGCCGCATCGGCGGCGGAACAGGCAGAGGTCCGCGCCGCGCAGGTGCAGGAGCGGCTTCAGCAGGACCAAATCCCGGAGAACGAGACCATCGCCCGGCTTCGCGGCGCCATCGTCAATCTGGAGACCACCCGGAGAGCCGTGGACAAGGCCCGGTCGGAGCGGGACGAGGCCATGAAGGCATTGCTGCGGGCGGAGGCCGCTGTGAATGAGAGTCCCTTTGCCGGGCAGAGTCCGGAGAGCGCCCGGCGAGAGGCCGCAGGAACTGAGAACGAGCCTGTCAAATGGAATCCGGTCCCCGGCGTGCTGACTTTTTTAATTGGTGTCCCACTGTGTTTCGTCGTGACCTATGCGGTACTTTTTCTCACAGGCAGCCACAGCAAGCCGCTTGCGCTTCTCACCATGCTAGCCGGATTCTCCTGCGTGTGCGCCCTCGCTCTCTTTTTGAAAAAGCGGGCGTTTCAGGCCGGCTGGGCAGAACTCCGGTTGAAGCGCTTCGGCACCGCGGACCTGGATGCCATCCGCCAGCTGGCTGAGGATTACGCCAAGCTGTGCGAGGCCCGGGACGCCGCCCAGGCCAGTGTCAACGCCAAGTCCGCCGCAGCGGACACCTTATATAGTAGTCTCTCCTCCAACGAACAGGGCATCCTGCTGGAGGTCCGGCGCTTCGCTCCCGACGCCTTCGACATCCCCACGGCGGACCAGCTGCTCCGGGCCTGTGCCGTCCGGCGGAAGGAGCTGGCGGAGGCGGAGACCGCCGCCCGGGAGGCACGGATGCGCTATGAGCTTCAGGTCCAGCAGGCGCCCGCTCCCGGCACGCCGGAGGCGGATGTCCCCGCTCCCGTCCGGAGCCGGGAGGCCATCTCCACGGAGCTGGACCGGGTCCGCGCCGCACTGGCGGAGGCCCGCTCCTCCGCGGACCGTCTGGACGGCCAGCTCCACGCCGCGGGCGATCCCGCGGTGCTGCGGGCTTCTGCCGAGGACCTGGCTGCCCGAAAGGAGCGGCTGGAAACGGAGTACAGCGCTCTCCGGCTGGCTATGGAGGCACTGGAGGGGGCCAACACCGCCCTGCAGAACCGCTTCTCTCCCGCTCTGGGCCGCCGGGCAGCGGAGATCTTTTCCCGACTGACCGACAACCGCTATGCCGGTGTGGTGCTGGACCGGAGCTTCCGCCTCTCGGCAGAGCCTGTGGGAGACCCGGTGTTCCGGGATGCCGCCCTGCTCTCCGCCGGCGCGCTGGACCAGCTGTATCTGGCGGTGCGCCTGGCCATCTGTGAGCTGGTGCTGCCGCCGGAGAAGCAGGTGCCCATCGTGCTGGACGACGCCCTGGCCAATTTTGACGACAGCCGCTGCGCTGCGGCCCTGCAGTTTTTGAAAGAGGCCGCCGGGAACCGGCAGATCCTGCTCTTCACCTGCCACAGCCGGGAGGGGGAATTTTTTGCCGGAGACAGGGAAGTTTTCGTCCAGCGGTTGACGGATGCGGCGGTAGAGGTATAAGATATGGAATGCTCCCCGTTCCCCGCAGCGGCGGGGCCGGGAGCCTGTGTTTATCAATTACGCGAAAGCGAAAAAAGGAGATATCCATACTATGAGCGAATGCACCCACGACTGCTCCACCTGCGGCGAGAGCTGCAGCGAGCGGCAGGAACCCCAGTCCCTGCTGAAGGAGCACCATCCCGAAGCCCACATCGGTAAGGTGTTCGGCATCGTGTCCGGCAAGGGCGGCGTCGGAAAGTCCATGGTCACCAGCCAGCTGGCGGTCACCATGCGCCGCCGGGGCCATCAGGTCGGCATTCTGGATGCCGACGTCACCGGTCCCTCCATCCCCAAGGCCTTCGGCATCCACGGCCAGGCCACAGGCAGCGAGGCGGGCCTGTATCCCATGGTGTCCAAAACCGGCATTCAGGTGATGAGCACCAACCTGCTGCTGCCCAACGAGACGGACCCGGTCATCTGGCGGGGCCCGGTCATCTCCGGCGTGGTCCAGCAGTTCTGGACCGACGTGCTGTGGAACTGTGACTACCTGTTCGTGGATATGCCGCCGGGAACCGGCGATGTGTCCCTCAGTGTGTTCCAGTCCATTCCCCTGGACGGCATCGTGATCGTGGCCTCTCCCCAGGAGCTGGTGAGCATGGTGGTGGAGAAAGCCGTGAAGATGGCAGAGATGATGGAGGTCCCCATCGTGGGCCTGGTGGAGAACATGAGCTATGTCACCTGCCCGGACTGCGGGAAGCAGATCCATCTCTTCGGCCAGGGCAAAACTGCCGAAGCTGCGGAGCGCCACCATCTGCCCGTGCTGGCGGAGATGCCCATCGACCCGGCCCTGGCCGCCCTTACCGACGCCGGAGACATCGAGTCCTTCCAGGGCAGCTGGCTGGAGGCTGCCGCCGACAAGCTGGAGGGGAAATAATGCCCAACGCCGCGCCGTGTCCTTCCACGGCGCGGCGTTTGTCGCGTTTTGTCCGTCCTATGCAAATCCACCGGAGGAAGCACCTTCTTTTTGTGGGCAAAAACAGTTGCAAAATCCGGCAGGATTCGAGATAATAGAAAAAGATCAAATTTGGCATAAAACCATGCAAAATACAGACAGATCGAGGGGGAATCACCCATGCAGGAACTGAAAGACCGCATCGTGAAAGAGGGCAAGGTGCTGCCCGGCAACATCATCAAGGTGGATGGTTTTCTGAACCACCGCATCGACACGGAGCTGATGGACCATATCGCAGAGGAGTTCGGCAAACACTTCAATATGGACGAGGTCACCATGATCCTCACCGCCGAGGCCAGCGGCATCGCCCTGTCCGCCATCGTGGCCCACCACTTCCACAAGCCCATGATCTTCGCCAAGAAGGCCAAGAGCGACAACATCGAGGGCGGCCTGTACCAGAGCGACATCTTCTCCTACACCTATAAGAAAAAGGTGACGCTGCTGGTGTCCAAGGAGTGGCTCTCCGCCGACGACAAGGTCCTGATTATCGACGACTTCATGGCCAACGGCGAAGCCATGCGGGGCCTGTGCGACATCGTCAACGCCGCCGGTGCCACGCTGGTGGGCATCGGCTGCGCGGTAGAGAAGGGATTCCAGGGCGGCGGCGACCGGCTGCGGGCCGCGGGTGTGAACCTGAAGTCCCTGGCCATCATCGAGTCCGCCGAGCCCGGCAACATCGTCTTCCGGGGCGAGGACTGATCCTCTGCATTTTCCGCGGCACTCTGTAAGATTCGTCTCTTTTTTCCGTCTGATAGGATAGCAGAACGATCGTTCCCTATCTTCCGGCGCATCAGAAAAAGGAGGACTTTTCCATGAAACGGCCCCCACTGTTTCTGGTACTGCTGACCCTGGCCCTAGCGCTGCTCCCCAGCTGTACGCCGCCGGGAGGCGGAGCCGACGCAAAGCCGGTCATCTACCTCTATCCGGAGGCGGAGACCGATGTCACCGTTACCCTGGACTATGACGGGGAACTGACCTGTGTTTATCCCGTCATGAATGGAAATTCCTGGATGGTCACCGCCAGCCCCGACGGGACGCTGACGGACGCGGTCGGTCAGACCTACAATTACCTCTACTGGGAGGGCGTCAGCCGGACGGAATATGACTTCTCCCAGGGCTTCTGCGTACCAGGCAGGGACACCGCCGCCTTTTTGGAGGACCCCCTGGCCACTCTGGGTCTGAACCGCCGGGAGGCCAACGAGTTTATTGTCTACTGGCTGCCTCACATGGAGGGGAACGCCTATAATCTGATCGCCTTCCAGACAAGTTCCTACACGGACCATGCCCGGCTCACGGCAGACCCGGCGCCGAACACGGTGCTGCGGGTCTTCATGGCCTGGAAGCCGCTGGACCGCTCCGTGGAGCTTCCGCCCCAGACGCTGGCCGCCCCGGTGCGTACCGGCTTCACCCTGGTGGAGTGGGGCGGCGCAGAGATCTCATAAACCGAATTTACACAAAGGAGGAATTCCCTTGTCTCACCAGACTGTCATCGTGCTGGACTTCGGCGGACAGTACAATCAGCTCATTGCCCGCCGGGTCCGGGAGTGCGGCGTCTACTGCGAGGTAAAGCCCTACACCACCCCGCTGGCGGACATCCGCGCCATGAATCCCATCGGCATCATCTTTACCGGCGGCCCCAACAGCGTGTATGATCCCAAATCCCCCCAGGTGGACCCGGCCATTTTCACCTGGGGCGTGCCCATCCTGGGCATCTGCTACGGCTGTCAGCTGATGGCCCATAACCTGGGCGGCCGGGTTACCGAGGCCCAGGACGACTCCGCCCGGGAGTACGGCAAGACCGAGACGTATTTCGATTCGGCCTGCAAGCTCTTCAAGGGCCTTCCCGCCCAGGGCATCACCTGGATGAGTCACGGGGACTACATGGAGAAGGTGCCGGAGGGCTTCGCTCTGGTGGCCCACTCCGACGCCTGCCCCAATGTGGCCATCTGCGATGAGAGCCGCGGCTTCTACGGCGTCCAGTACCACCCGGAGGTCAATCATACGGAGCATGGCACCGACATGATCCGCAACTTCCTGTATGAGGTCTGCGGCGCAGCGGGCGACTGGACCATGGGCGACTACAAGGAGACTGCCATCCGCCAGATCCGGGAGAAGGTGGGGGACGGCAAGGTGCTGCTGGCCCTGTCCGGCGGCGTGGACTCCTCCGTGGCGGCAGCCCTGGTAGCCGAGGCCGTAGGCAGCCAGCTGACCTGCGTGTTTGTGGACCACGGCCTCATGCGCCTGAACGAGGGCGACGAGGTGGAGGAGGCCTTCAAAAAGTGGGACATCAACTTCGTCCGGGCCAACGCGGAGGAGCTGTTCCTCTCCAAACTCTCCGGCGTCAGCGAGCCGGAGCGCAAGCGGAAGATCATCGGGGAGGAATTCATCCGTGTCTTTGAGGCGGAGGCCAAAAAGATCGGCCAGGTGGATTACCTGGTCCAGGGCACCATCTATCCCGATGTGATCGAGTCCGGCACCGGCGACGCCGCCGTCATCAAGAGCCACCACAACGTGGGCGGCCTGCCGGACTATGTGGACTTCAAGGAGATCATCGAACCCCTGCGGATGCTCTTCAAGGACGAGGTCCGTCAGCTTGGTCGGGAGCTGGGCCTGCCGGAGTATCTGGTCATGCGCCAGCCTTTCCCGGGTCCGGGCCTTGCCATCCGGGTCATCGGCGAGGTGACGAAGGACAAGCTGGACACTCTGCGCCTGGCAGACTTCATTTTCCGGGACGAGATCGCTAAGGCCCATCTGGAGGGCACCATGAACCAGTATTTCGCGGTGCTCACCAACATGCGTTCCGTGGGCGTTATGGGTGACGGCCGGACCTATGACTACACTCTGGCTCTCCGCTCTGTCACCACCACAGACTTCATGACCGCCGACTGGACCCGTATTCCCTACGAGGTGCTGGACCGGATCAGCGTGCGGATTGTCAACGAAGTGCCCCATATCAACCGGATTGTGTACGATATCACGTCCAAGCCGCCCGCTACGATCGAGTGGGAATAAGTTAAAATAGGCTTTTGAGTCCCGGAAAACCTTGATATTACAGGGTTTTTCGGGATTCTTGTTTTTTACTGGCTACAAAATGGCTACATCAGGGCGTTTTTTCGTAGCCATTATCTTTTGTGGCTAATACATCAAGCTGAGCGGCTACTTCGGTCTGCTTGTTCGGATACAGATGGCTGTAGGTGTCCATGGTGGTTTGCACTCTTTCATGTCCCAAGCGTTCTGCTACCAGAAGCGGCGTACAGCCCATGTCAATCAGCAAACCGGCGTGGGTATGACGGACATCGTGCACCCTGATTTTCTGGGTTCCGGACTTATCGCAGCCATATTTCATCTGTCTGCCGACCCAGCCTTTATCATAAGGGAAGATGCGGTCTGCAGGCTGTACATCGTAGAGCTTTGCCAGATAGTCCTTTAGGCAGTTTTCCAGGACATTCGGCATAGCCACTTCACGGTAGCCAGCTTCCGTTTTAGGCGGATAGATATAGTCCTTTCCGTTCAGACGCTGGTAGTTCTTATTGACTGAGATAATATGTCGGTTGAAGTCAATATCCTCTGGTGTCAGAGCCGGCAGCTCACCAACACGAAGTCCTGTGTAGTACATCACCATGAAAATGGTGTAGCCAACAGGTCTGCTCTCCATGGCTTCAATAAACCCCTTGAATTCCTCATTCGTCCAGAACAGCATTTCATCGGCGTTTTTCTTGCCCATGGTTCCTGCCTTGTGACAGGGATTCTCTCTCAGTCCGTAGAACTTCACCGCAAAATTGAACGCTGCGGTGAGCTGGTTGTTGATGGTTCGCAGATAAGTCGGTGAATAACCTCTGCCATTGGGCTGGCGGTAGTTAATCAGCTCGTTTTGCCAGTTGCGAATATCGGTCGGTTTGATGGCACTGATTGGCATCTCACCGAAGTATGGGAGGACTTTCTTGTTGAACAGATAGTGCTTGTTGGCTAAAGTTGTCTCTCTGAGACGAGGATCGGCATCTTTCATATAAAGTGCAACAAAATCCTTGAACTTCATACCCAGGCTGCCATCTGCCTGACTAATAAAATCACGTTCCCATTGCAAGGCTTCTTTCTTCGTATTGAAGCCTCTTTTCTTTTTGTGGATCTCCTTTCCTGTCCAATCCTTTACTCGGATTTGGGACATCCATTTTCCAGTGTTTTTGTCTCTTGTTACTGACATTGTGTTCTCCTTTTCTATCCAATGTCAGACCTCAATTATTTCTCAGAACCAAACTCCTTTTCAAGATAGGCTCTGCGACGAGCTAAACGCTCATCCTCGTCAAGTTCTTCCAGTTCCACACATTCTACGGAAGCCCCAGCATAGTACGCAAGGGTCTGCTCTTGCCAGCTATGTAATGCCGCAGGAGAACAGTTGTAGCTGCGCACATCTTCACGCATTTCTTCCCATTGTTCCAAAAACAGGCACATATCCGCATTATGATCTGCTTCCATTTCCTTTCCGTTGAAACGGATGGAGCAAGTCCATTCATTGCTGCGGGGCGGTTTCTTTACATCTACATCAAATTTGAGAGAAGAAACCTTGTTCAGTTCAAACAGGAAGCTCATTATGTCAGCAAGACTTCTGATAGGCGCCGTATTGGTTTCATAACCAAGGATAAAGGTCGGTGTTGTATCCAGATGTTTTGCTATTTCGTTTACGACATCAATGGAAACCTCGATTTCTCCGGTTTCGTACTTCTGCACGGTGCGCAGAGATTTACCGAGTAGGTTTGCCAGTTGTGTCTGATTCAGCCCTTTGCGTTTTCGTAGTGTTTTTATCCGCTGGCCGATTGCGGAATAATCGAAATTGTCCATAGTTGATTCACCTCGTATTTATCATATCACAAAGAAATGCGAATTTCAAATACATATTTTTATTTCGCAAGTATTGACAAAAGCAGCTTTTATTCGTATAATGAAAGCGCATCAAAAGTGCGTATTTTTAAAATCAAAAAAAATGAGTGAATAGAAAATGCGCAAATCATCTTTTAAACACAGGAGGTAACTATGAGAGCACAGTTTATCACAGCAGAAGAAGTTCAGCAGATTTTGGATGTAAGCCGCAGCAAATCTTATCAGATCATCAGAGATCTGAACAAAGAACTGAAAAGCATGGGCTATCACACGATTGCCGGCAAATGCCCTATCCAGTTCTTCAAGCAGAAGTTCTATGGTCTGGAAATCGGAGGTGAAAGCGCTTGATGAGAGCAAAAGAAAAAACGACTGTCCCGGTTCCATCTGTTGGCGCAGATGGGGAACAGTCGCTTTCCTATGTAACAAATGAAATTATAACAACTGACAACGAAGAAATCAATCCCATAGACGAAAGTATGGAGGAGATGCTTCGTCAGATGCAGAGAATGTCGGACCCGTCCTATCTTGCTACCATGACTATGAGCCAGCTGTATGACACTGTATACGAAAGCAGACTGCCGATTATTGACGGTCTGCTTTATCCCGGCACCTATCTGTTTGTAGGCGCACCAAAGGTCGGAAAATCGTTCCTGATGGCACAGATTACCTACTATGTCAGCACAGGACAGCCGCTCTGGAATTACCCTGTCCATGCAGGTACGGTTTTATACCTCGCCTTGGAGGATGATTACAAACGATTGCAGGAGCGTTTGTCCCGTATGTTCGGAGTAAAGGGCACAGATGCACTCCACTTCGCAACTTGTGCCAAACAGCTCGGCGCAGGGCTGTATGAACAGCTGGCTCGCTTTGTATCAGAGCATAGAGACACCCGACTGATTATCATTGATACTTTGCAGAAAATCAGAGAGGCCAGTGGAGACAGATACAGCTATGCAAGCGATTATGAAATTATTGGTCAGCTGAAGCATTTTGCAGGCCAAACGGGCATTGCGCTGTTGTTGGTACATCACACCAGAAAATAGCAGGCAGATGATAAGTTTGATATGATTTCCGGTACCAATGGATTACTCGGTGCTGCCGACGGAGCTTTTCTTCTGCAAAAGGAAAAACGCACCGGTAATACCGCAGTATTAGAAGTATCAGGGCGAGATCAACCGGAGCAAAAGCTCATTCTGAAAAAGAATATGGAGCGTTTGACTTGGGAACTGGAACGAGCCGAAACAGAATTGTGGCAGGTACCGCCTGACCACGTTCTGGAAAAGGTTGTAGCCATGTTGTCGGATGAAACTCCTGAGTGGAACGGCAGTCCGACAGAATTGGCGGAAACTTTGCAGTTGGATATGAACCCGAATTTGTTGACAAAACACCTGAATGTCAATGCAGGCAGATTGTTTCATGAATGCAATACCCAATATGAAAATATTCGCACTCACGCAGGAAGAAGAATCTATTTGAAGCGAGTTTCTGAGCAGCGTAACGATGCGTGACGGTTGTGACGATGATTTTGACAGTGGTGGCGGTGTCTAAAACACCGTCACCATCGTCACCACCGACATGGAAAGGAAAGGAAAGGAAGGGAATGGAAATGAAGAATGTACAAATCCCCTATGATTTATTTCTGGCATTGCTTCAGTACCATCTGATGATGGAGGACGATTATGAAGATGAAATAAAACAAGGCTTGGAGCAGAAACTGGAAGCTATGGTGAGACATGAATGGTACGTAAAGTAAAAGACTGCTCCTACACCGGAAGAACGAGAAGCAGCCCGCCAGCGTTATCTGGATGAGCGTGGTATTCCCGAGAGTTTCCGCTGGACAACTTTTCCTTGGGAGAGATGACAGGAGCGTGCCACGCTCCTGTGGATGGCAGACAAGGCAAAGCATTGGCCGACACAGACCCCAGCGCATCTCCCGTCCCCGCTGAAAATCCGCAGATTGGAAGCGATCAGTCTGAGAGAAAATGTTTCAGTTTCTCTCGGACGATGGGCGGTGAATGTTCCGGAGAACAGGCAGCGACCGTGCCGTGTTTTGCAGAACCTGTACAGGTTGCAAACATGGCATAGGCTTCCGCAGAAGCCGCACATCCCCTCGGAGAGCGCAATGCGCTTTTGATGCGTAGTGTCAAAAGTGCTTTTGCGTTACTTTTGACAAAAGTAACAAAACCCGCCGCCGAACGGCGAAAACGAGTTTCTATAAAATACCGCAATTTTGGAGGTGATAGCTATAAGACGAACAATCAGCGCTATGTCCGGTGACGGTGTCGTTGCTCACAATCGCCGCACCTATATCGCAGAAAATGTTGACCCTACACGAACCCATCTGAAACATCGAGTATTGCTACACTCCCATCGAGGACGCATACCACCAGTTGTTTGATGATGCTCTGACGGAGTTCAATGCAAAGCAGAAACGAAAAGACCGCTGTATTGAAAACTACTACGAAAAAATCCGTGATGGCAAACAGGAAAAAACTTTTTACGAAGTGATATTCCAAGTGGGAAACAAGGATGATATGGCAGCCGCCGGAGAAAATGGCGAGTTGGCAAAAAACACCCTGGACAAGTTCTATCACAGTTTTCTTGAACGCAATCCTCAGCTCCATGTTTATTCAGCTCATCTGCACATGGATGAGGCTACGCCCCATCTTCATATCGACTTCATTCCATTTACCACCGGGAGCAAGCGAGGACTATCAACCCGTGTTTCGCTGAAACAGGCACTTGCCGACCAAGGCATTACCAGAGAAGGACGATCTCTGACAGAGCGTGATTTGTGGGTACAGAAAGAGAAAGAAGCCCTCGCAGCAATTATGTTGGAGCATGGTATCGAGTGGGAGCAGAAAGGCGAACACAAAGAACATCTCAGCGTTTTGGAATTTAAGCGAGAGAAACGCAAAGAGGAAATTGCGGAACTGGAACAGACCCTTGAGCGTGTCCAACAAAAGCAGGTTTCCGTTCAGGCCGTAGAGCAGATCGAAGCGAAGCCCCTGCCGCTGACCTCTAAGGTGGCTGTAGAGCGTGAGGATTATCAGACGCTGGTAACAGTAGCACAGAAGTTTGTAGTACAAGAGAAGCAACAAGGCAAGCTGAAAAAGCTCCTGAAGGAAGCCAAGAAAACCATCGCGGATCTGAAAGCGAAGATAGGATCTCTGGTGGCAGAACTTGCAGCAGTTAAGGAAGAATTGGCGCAGTACAAGTCCGTCCGTGGTCAGCTTCGCACAGCGGACCTGGAGCAGGAAAATGATCGGCTCCGCAAAAGGCTTCGCATCTATGAGGAAGTGATTTCACGAAATAACCTGTGGTCGTATTTTTCTCAATACAGAAAAAAAGAACTCGAAAAAGATTATATTTGATAACATCAAGTTAAAAAGCATAAAAGAACCAGTTGCAGAAATATGACTCTGCAACTGGTTCTTTTATTTTGTACTCACAAATATTCATTTGATTGTTGCTCATAGTCCGTTGTCTTATAATCCGTTTACTCCTATAATTATTAAAATGGAGGTGTAGACATGATTGTTAAAGAGTTTGGAGAAAGACTTAAAGAATTGCGACAAAATACGGGCTTAAGTCAAGAAAAATTCGCCCTAAAAATCAATATGGATCGAACCTACTACGCTTCCGTAGAGGCAGGTCGAAGAAATATCTCTCTTGAAAATATAAAGAAAATTGCAGATGGCTTTGAAGTGTCATTAAGTCAACTGTTTGAAAATCTATAAAAGGAGGAAGCAATATGCCGAACTTTACAACCCTATATAATAATTATGAGAAAACCAACAATGTGTGTGGTTTTTGTGCACAGTATGCAGCTGATGATATTGCTACTCGTTTTCTTTTAGTCCGTTCGCTTGATAAGAACAATTTGAAAGATATCATTGAAACCTATTCAACAGAAACCCCAGACGGGAACATCCGTGTACTTACTGAGAAAGCCTATAATTCATCAGTTACAATTGAGCAGCTTATTTCTTATATTGAAAGTAAGCGTGAAGAGCTTATTGAACAGCGAACCCAAGAATTAGAGGGTCTCCAAGATGTACTTGCCGAGTTCCCTGTTGTAAATTGTGGTGTCAGAAATGACAAGGTTGATGATATTGTCAAAGGATTTGTGAGAAATAAATCCCTAAAAACTATGGATGAACTTGAGCACGAGTTGGATAATGTAATGCTTCCGAAGATTCGTCAATACAGTATGTGGTCATATTACAACCAAACTGCTAATGATATAATAGAATTATTTTTCCTTCAACATCCTTCTGTTCTTCCCACGCTGCGAAAGATACACGACATAGACTTTTTTATAAAGCTTAACGGAAGAATTGTTCCGTTTGATTTGAAATTCACTCATATTTCAGATAGTTATTTTGATTTGGCATCTCAAGGCATACTCAGAAGTGCTGATGATACATTCGATGACTTCTACATTGCGGCTGATGGCGAAACAAACGAGCTAAAGAGACTCAAAGCTTACTATCAAGCATTCAAGCGTGAGCATAGACATTTCAATCTTCCTGGTATTAGTGGACAGGACAAAATATCGCTTATGGACATGCTTGTTGCAACTGGCGATCCTGATGCTGTGCGTTTTATTGCTGAATTCACAGAAAGACATGCTGACTATGTGCCGACAAACCACGAACAGTTGCATCCTCTCGAATGGTGGAATTATAAATATCAAGGAGAGCGCCTTTTCTGTAATAATAATCGCCTGTTTGTATTCCTTGCATACTTAAATCGCTTTGTAGATGGCAGAGAGTTAAAGGGTAAAACAGTAGCTATTGGAAAAAAAATCAACTCGTTGCTCGACAATTTGTCCGAAAATGATTTCCATTCTATTCACTACCATTATGATAAAGAGGCAGATCTGGTCGGAGACTATACCGCACTGTCCCTCTCCACAATATATTATGAATAATTATAGCGGGGGCATTTGCCCCCGCTATTTTCAATCCATGATATCTGCACACACTTTTACTATGCGAGAAACTTTATAAATAAAGCCTTGTGGGATAGTGCGTTCAAATAATGCACTCATCACATTGTATACTTCGTATTCCGGATTAGCAGATACAATCGTTCTTATATCATCAGTAAGTTGCAAATCATCATTTTTAAAGATTATTGGTTGCTGATCCTTGTTGGTTGTATTTTTAAACGTCAATACAAAGTCTATCTTCAAAGCGTTTTTACGGTTATCTTGAATTACCGAAGTTGCAGAGTATTCCAACGGAACGATGTCTGTAATCTCAAATCCATGGGTGATAAACAAATTAAGTGTATCGATCCATGTGTTGTCATCCAAGCAATTAAACGCCATGGAAAAGTGCTTGCCTGGTTTTAATACACGTGCTATTTCGGAAAAAGCCTCATACAATAATTGATTGTAATTTTGGGCGTTTTTGTCTTTTCTTTGCTTCGCTTCAGAAACAATTATCTCATCATTCCAGCTAATTGTAGTGTCTAAGCCAAGCCAAGAATTCCACATCAAGCTTTGTTCCAGATAAAGGATTCTATTAGCATGTGGTGGGTCAATAAATACATAATCAACGCTATTATTTTCTAATTGAAGATGGGTTGCAGATCCGTTAATAAGGCGGACATTGTTTTCGTAATAGCCATTTTCTCTATTGGAAAATAATTCATTTATTTCATTGACACCCTTAACTATTCTTTTGAATCGATTCTCAAAACAATTCCAAACATTTATCTCGAAATGTTCTTCTGGAACCCAATAACCGATTACCCAGCTACCGACTTCGGCCTTGTCTGAAGCCCCTTCATTCTTTTTTCTGCCTCTAATAACAAACACCAAGTTACTTGCCTGCGAAAGCGTACCTGTTAGAGTCAATTCGAAAATATCTCGAATATCTGGATCTTGTATATTTTTTATTTCGTCACAGAGGAGAGAAAGACCGACTAATGCCCTTGGCGTGAACAGATCATCTACTGTCTGATTATGCCCTACGTTAATTCGAGAGTTCTCAAACATTAACGTATTTGGATACCATTTAGGTTCAATGGATGGATGCTGTGACATTGTGACGTCTGCATCTGTTCCTTTTCTAATTTTCTTTTTGCTTCGATTTGTGGAGTACCACACCTCTATAGGAACATCATTCTTCCATATTGTATGAGTGACAAGCGTTGGTTCATCTTCGTATTCAAGTTCGTATAGGCTGTTGATAGTGGATTTAAGCTTTTTCGTGATATCCTTGAATTGACGATTAACATCATCAATATCAACTGCCGTCATTGATACTTTGGAAAGCTTGATAGCCAAAGGGTTAAGATCAACACCAACACACGTTCTATTGGCCTTTAGAGCTTCAATTAGTGTAACGCCCGAACCGCAAAAACTATCTAAGACAGTTTCTCCGGGTGCAGTATACTGCTCTATAAATTTTGAAATTTCGTTAAAGGGTTTTTTTCCCCAATATTTATGCATTGCATAAATTCCTTTGTAAGTATTCGTGTTAGCCATTGTTTTCTCCTGTTACAGGTTTGTATTTTCGTCAATATATTCGATAATATCTCCAAAATCTGTTTCGAGAACAGCACATATTTTCTCAAGAATAATAAGCGATACCTCTTCATCTTTTTTGAGTTTTGTCAAAGTGTTGGGAGATATCTCACATTTGCGTCTGAGTTCCGCACTGCTCATTTTCTTATCGACAAGTAATTTCCACAATCTATTGTAAGAAATCGCCATAATTATCCTCCATAGTACAAGCCAAACTGTTGTGATTCTGCGAATAATTATAGCGTATAAAACAAAAAAACGCAAGATCGCAAAAGTGTTTTTATGGAATTAACGGTTAAATGTTATAATAAGCAAGACGGACAAGCAAGGAAACTACATGAGCATGTATGAAAAAGTTCTTTTACACAGCTCGCTAAGCACGAAGGGAACAGATGAATTATGAGTTATTTATATTTCGAGGACGATGAGCTTGACATTTTATATCAAGCGATTAACGATCAACAAATATGCTTCCATCCGACCTATGCTCTCGAAGGAAAATTTACTGTTAAAGTTTCCTTCGAGTTGCAATCTGGGGACAAGGACATTACTGTTATTGCGGATAAGAATCTTGTATCTCCTATTTGTGAGATTGCAAAAAATGGTACGTTAAGCGATAAACATCGCTTGCAAAAAGTTGCCTCTTCGTTACATGGACGAAATATCTAAATGCCAGATTGACTTGCGGAATAGGTTTATTAGAGAATGATACCGCCGGTCTCAGCACTGCAACTGGCGAAGAAAATAGGTTGCAGTTCTTACATGGCGTAGACAATATTCCTGTTGTAATATGGAAAGATATAGCCTTTGGATACCGAGATACAGTTCCAGAAGTTTTCCTGTATAATGGAACAGTAACAAAAAACCAAAATTATAATCTTGAGGATCATTTGCTTTTGCTGAGCAACGAAGTGGCTATTGCAAAAATAGTGGAGCTTATTCGTACTCCAAGCATGCAACCAATTGACAAGTTTATCAGTTTTATGAATTGGTATACCGTTCATCTGGATATTGCAGAAAGCATCATGGTATATGCTGCAATGGTATTTGCAAGTATTCCAAATGTATCCCCACCTAAAAAAGTTCAGTCAAAATCTTTTGATGAGGTACAAAAAGGTATCAAAAATTAAGCATGGGATATTACATATATCACAACTTGGAGCATACTGTATTATAACGAGGATCAAGGATCCTGTAATATGTTTGCAACAGATGATATTACGCAGAAAATAATGATCGTTAATGTACTTCCTCCTGGACAATGTGCCGAGGCCATCGACGCTATTTTTTTAACAAAAGCACAGAGAAAGAAGCTAAAAGACCTGGCAGAAACAAGGTTGGGGGCAGCTCGTGTTCGACCGTTCAGAAATATGAAAGAAGAGGAAAAGATAGCCACTGTAAAAGGACTACTCGATAAGGAATGCGAAGCTTTGAAGAAGATGTGCATTGATAACTAATAGAACAGCCGAGCAGCTCAACTGCCCGGCTGTTCTTTGTTACTGTTATTCTTCCATAACCTCCAGCATTATCCGACACCTAGCTTAAACCCGTTCTGGAATATCAGACAATCTGTTGTCATTTGGTACTCACGAACGGCATCTGTGTAGCGGGAGAACAATTCTTTTTGCTCGTCCGTCATGGTGGCTTGGAGCTTTTCTTCGTTTCGGCAGATTAGCTCCAGCAGTTTCTTGTACTCCTTACAAGAGGATGTGTCATACTCTGTTGGCTCAATATTGCCATACCAGAATTCTTCAAGGATTCTCATACTACATCCTCCCCATAGTTCAATTCGTTGAGGACGATTTTCTCTGCACAGTTTCGGATGTTATTCATGGCTCTGACCCATGCCAGCTGATCCTGTGCTTTCATGTGTTCATCGACACCCTCTTTTTCTGCCAGCTGTGTCACGAGTAGGTTGAGCATATTGCGAGCCTGAGTATCAATGTCAGCGAGATAGCTATACAGCTTGCCGCTGAGAACGAGGTCGGTGTAGACCATAGAACGATGCTCTCTAAGGTATTGCTGGTGCTTTCTGCCCCAGATACCGATGGTGTGGATTTCTTCTTCCGGGATGACCAGACACGGCAGATAGTAATCTCCGTGCAGTTCATACAAAAGACCGTTGCTGTTGTCGTAGATGTATTTTTCCATATTGCAAACCTCCATGTATCATTTGAACTCAAATAGTTTCGAGTGGCTTTGAGGTGAATCGGCCAACGGAGGTTGCTTTGTAGCCGGTGGCTACAAAATGGCTACAGAATTTCCAAAGACGCTACGGATAGCTTGAAATACGTGGAATGCGTGGATGAAAAGCGTACTATTAGTGCATATTGTCACGAGAAATTAAGGTCTGGCGCTCGAGTGGGAATGATTTCAGAGGTCTGAAAAAGCCTGATATTACTGGGTTTTGAGGGGCTAAAGCCCTTCGTGGCAACGATTTGGCAACATTTTTTCATTATTCATAAAAAGAGAGCTAACTGATTTTGATTAGTCAGTTAGCTCTCTTTTTCTTTTTATTATTGTCTTGTGCAACAAACGGCCTCTCCCGTGGCCTACAAGTGGGAGGGTCAAACGAGATCTTGGGGCGGCACCTTCACATAGTTCTGGGTCTTGTCAAATTCCGGGTAATGGTAGCGCCACTTGTCATAATCCTCTTTGGAGATCTCACCTGCCTCCAACATAGCAGCGGCCTGCTGCCAAGAACAGAGCATCTCATGCAACCGGGCGGCGTCCTTGTTCTTTCGCACATCAACTTTCAGGCAGACTTCTCCATCCGTCTCGCTGATCTTGAGCCCGTAGTTATCCTCTAGGGTAAACAGGGTGTGCATCAGCCCTACATAGGAGTCTATGTCCGGGACAGAGAGTGCATGAGGTGAGATATCCAGCGCCTCAGCCAGAGCCGCTGTCAGGTCTGCCTTAGGGGTTCTTGATCCTGTTTCGTACTGTGCAAGGCGCACATCAGCAGACTTCTCCGGGAAGCCCAGTGACATGCCGAGATATTTTTGTGTCATTCCCCGCAGGAGAGGGAAAAAGTGAATTCGTTCACCAATCGCCATATCATCAACTCAAATCGTTGGTTGTCTTTAATAAAAGGAAGGTATTTTATTTATGCAGAAACAGAGTTTTATGCGAGCAGACGAAGTTTCTCAGGAATTGGGCATCTCCAAATCCCACGCCTACAAGGTGATCCATGGGCTTAATGAAGAATTGCAGGAGAAGGGGTATCTGACCATCTCCGGCCGTGTCAATCGAGAATTCTTCAGGGAGAAGTATTACTATACCAAAACAGAAAAGGAGGAGTCATAATGGCAGTTTACAAGGAAGAAAAAACGGAACTTGGCGGGCAGTTTATCGCTATACCGATTGGAATGGTGAGCGGAAACAGACCCAAAAGAGGGGCTTCAAGACCAAGCGAGAGGCACAGGCATGGGAGCGTGAACAGGTTCATAAAACCAGTGCCGACCTGGATATGAACTTCAAAAGCTTTGTGGAACTTTACACAGCGGATATGAAGACCCGGCTCAAGGAAAACACTTGGGCCACAAAGGAGCATATTATCCGCACAAAGCTTCTCCCCTACTTCGGCAAGCTGAAGATGTGCAATATCACCGCCCAACAGATCATCACCTGGCAGAACGAGATGCTGAACCACAAGGATGAAAAGGGGCAGCCCTATTCACCTGTGTACCTTAAGACGGTTCACAATCAGCTCAGCGCCATCTTCAACCACGCAGTACGGTATTATAGGCTCCGGGATAACCCTTGCAAAAAGGCTGGCAGTATGGGGAAAAAGAAAAACCGAGAGATGATGTTCTGGACCAAGGAGCAGTATTTGAAATTTGCCGAGGTGATGATGGACAAGCCGCTGTCCTTCTATGCCTTTGAGATGCTTTACTGGTGTGGCATCCGGGAGGGGGAACTACTGGCTCTGACCCCGGCAGATTTTGACTTTGAGAAACGCACTGTCACCATCAACAAATCCTATCAGCGGCTAAACGGACAGGATCTGATTACCACTCCAAAAACTGAAAAGAGTAATCGGATCATCACTATGCCGCAGTTTCTGGCCGAAGAAATCCAGGATTATCTCAAAATGCTCTACGGCATTGGAGCGAATGACCGAATGTTTACCGTCACCAAGAGTTATCTCCACCGGGAGATGGATAGAGGCTCCAAAGAAGCCGGAGTCCCGCGTATCCGAATCCACGATATTCGTCACAGCGCAGTTTCGCTTCTCATCGACATGGGGTTCTCTGCCACAGCCATCGCGGACCGGGTGGGACATGAGAGCATCGACATCACTTACAATTATGCACACCTGTTTCCGTCCAAACAAACGGAAATGGCAGACAAATTGAATATGGAAAGGGGCAATTAAAAATGTCAGCAAAGAATTTGGACAGGCACAACCGTTGGAGGAACAAGACTGTGGCCTTTCGGGTCTCCCCAGAGGAGGATTCCCAGATTGAAACAGCAGTCAAGCTCACCGGATTGACCACGCAGGATTATATCATCCGTCGGCTGCTCTGCCGGGATGTGGTGGTACAGGGAAATCCAAGAGTCTATAAGGCACTGCGAGATCAGCTGGCTGCTGTGCTGGACGAGCTGCACCGTATTGAAGACGGGCAAGGCGTAAATGAGGAACTGTTGGACACCATTCAGATGATCACAACCATTATGAAAGGAATGCAGGAGGATGTTGCCTATGACCGATGAAAAAAGAAAATGACCGCCCATGCTTCATCTGTTGGCGCAGACGATGGGCAGTCAATCTCTAAAAACTCTAACATTAGTATAACCACTTCCAAGGAAGAAATCAACGATGAAGTTGTAAATCCTCAGGAAAGCCTGGAAGAAATGTACCGCAAGATACAGCGCATGAGCGACCCAGCTTACCTTCACACTGTAACCCTGGATGAGCTGATGGATAATGTATTTGAGGTAAAGTCCGCAGTGATTGAAAACCTACTCTATACCGGAGCATATATCCTTGCCGGAGCGCCCAAAATCGGCAAATCTTTTCTGGTGGCGCAGATCGCCCACTATGTCAGCACCGGGCAGGATTTGTGGGGCTACAAGGTTCATCAAGGAACAGTCCTCTATCTTGCTTTGGAGATGACGAAAGCCGTTTGCAGCGCAGGATGTTCCGCATGTTCGGTGTGGAGGGGACAAGCTCTCTCCACTTTGCTACCAGCGCCAAGATGATTGGCAGCGGTCTGGATGAACAACTTGAAAAGTTTGTCCGGGAACACAGAGACACCAAATTGATTATCGTGGATACCCTCCAAAAAGTCCGGGAGATGGTGAGTGATAACTACAGTTATTCCAGCGACTATGAGATGATTGGAAAACTGAAACAATTTGCAGACCGGCATGGAGTTTGCATCCTGATTGTCCACCACACCAGAAAGCAGCCTGCAGGAGATAGCTTTGAGAAGATTTCCGGAACCACCGGACTGTCGGGCTGTGCAGATGGGGCGCTCATTATGCAGAAAGAAAAACGAACCGATGGAAAGGCCACACTGGAAATCAGTGGATAGGATCAGCCGGATCAGAGGCTATATCTAAGTAAAGATCAGGAGCGTTTGGTATGGCTACTCGACCATGCAGAGAATGAGCTTTGGAAGCAACCTCCGGACCCGGTGCTGGAAGCGGTAGCAAAGATTGTATCTGACGAGAATCGCGAATGGGAAGGCAGCCCAACAGAGCTTGCCGAAGCTCTCCGGTTGGATATGGCAGTGAACCGACTTACCAAGCATTTGAATGTGAATGCCAGTCGCCTGCTGGAAGAACATCAGGTGAAGTACGAAAACAAAACTAAGCACGCCGGAAGGCGTATCAGGCTGACTTATATGGTAGAAGTAATTAAGTAAAGCGCGACGCTTGCAACGGTCGCGACGGTGTTTTGAGAGGGACTCCCTGCACCGTTGCGACCGTCGCCACCGTTGCGGGAAAGAAGATGTGAGGTGGTGTTTCGCCACCCCATCTTTTCAGGTGATCCCTATTTTAGGGCGTACCATGTAATCATTAGGGAGTAGCCCTCATGACTTGAAACCGGGGCACAGGGTGCAAAGTAAAAGCGAACGATAGGAAAACATTTTGCCCACCCATATAGCGAGGGCTACTGTGTTTCGCGGCAGCCATAAGGCAGTAAGGGTGGAACGATTTGTTCCAGGGCATCTGAAAGGAGACGGCGTTTTGGCGTACCCTTTCAAAGCGTTCGCAGAACGCGCAGCCACAGAATAAAATTCTGTGTTCAAGGGGGCTTGGGGCGCTGCCCTCAACAAGCAGGCGGCAGGAAATGTGAGTGTGTATTAACACTCGCATTGCTTGCCGGATTTGTATGTGGATAGCCACACGCATTGCTTGCCAGATTCTAAAATTAACAAAACGGATCTTGTGACGATGTGAAAAGTCAATCGAAATTTAAGCATCAGGAGGTAACGAGTATGAGAAAGGTTTTGTCTTGTGAGTTCAACATAGACATCGCCTGCGTGGAGCTGCGCTTGGATGATGGGACGATGCTTTCCATCGACTGCACCGCCGTAGAGAACGAGGTGGCAAACAGCATGTACCAGCGGTCGGAGCTGGACTGGCTGATCTATAATGATCCGCCGGCCTATGTGGAGCTGATTTTGAATGGAGAACCTGAATTATATCTAAAAGCCGTAACAAAGGAAACTCCGTTTGATTGATGACAAAGAAAATCCGTCAGAAGCAGCATCTTAAAAGGTGCACCTCTGCCGGATTTTTTACATCTCATCAATCAAAGCAAATATGACAGCCTGCCATTCTTCCCTCAACCTTGACCAGCGTTCCAGAAGCTTTTTCTACGTCTCAGTCAAGGAAACAGGGGTGTCCTCTTTGGAAAATAAATAAGACAAATGATACCATACGCAAATTTTCTCTAGGGACAAGGTGATTGGAATGATGCTTTTATAACATTAGTTTAATTTGTAGAATAGTAAAAATAGGACACTCTGGCTTTGATGGGTGAACAGTTTTAGTTATAATTCAGCAATTATCGAAAAGTACTGAATTGACAACGAGTGGCCAACGGGTTAGAATTTCTCTTCCAAAAATAGCCTCATCAACTAAACCTGCATTCAGAGCATCAATAATTCGGCAAAGATAAGATTTTCCATCTATCCACCACGTTTTGTAAGCGTCAACCATAAATACATGCTTAATCTTATGACCGGTTCGATTATAAATTTCATTCAACTCAAACCCGTCAAGTTGAGTTTCATAAACACCATCAGCGACTCGACTACCGAAGGTTGTTGCATAATAGTATTCCTTGATTTCCCAAACCATGACAGGATTGATTATACCAGGAAAGGCACCATCAAATCTGCGAGAAGATGCTCCCGCCAGTTGGTGTGCATCATCCATTAAGTATATAAGGCCTCGAGGGTCATCGTTAAAACCAAGTTGCCCAGGGTAAAGATTAGATTTTCGAATAGTCATTTCAGTCAGAATATTTATGATAGCAGTAAAATAGTTAACCTTTTTCATTGCTCCTGATTGCTTGTTCATGGGAATCTTGCATCGAAAATGATTGCGGACAGCTATATCATGCAGTTTATTGAACTCGATTTCGGCTTGTTCAGCGGTCATTAGATTATGTTGAACAACATTGTTAAGTACAGTAGCACGTTTTTGAGAATAAAAAATAATGCGGGATACGGTATCGTCATCAATATTTAGTCCATGAGAACTGGACAATGAATATAATTCCGTATGGCAGTAAGTCTTAACACGGCTGTCTGCGCGAGTACGACCACGCTGGGTATAGCCTAATGTTTCAGATACAAACTTAACCAATGACCAAAAGGCCGGTGTGCAATCCGAAAATTCAGCAAATGCCTCCATTATCTCTTCACCTTCCCGAAAATAAATTCGATTGATACGCCGAGAGCGTTAGCGATTTTTTCAATATTTTCAAGAGAGATGTTTCGTTTACCCAACTCAATATCACTCACGTATGTCCGATGTAGACCACAAATATCAGCAAGCGCTTCCTGTGAAATTTGTCGATCAATCCGTAATTCTCGAATGGCTAATCCAAACTCTGTTAGAATGTCGCTCGTTTTGCACATCGCTTGACACCTCCCGATTTCTTTATTATAATGTATCTGTAGACTTTGAGTCTACAGACTATAAGTTACTATAGAGGTGTGCGAAGTGGTTCCAGCATTATTAAAATGGATCGGGAATAAGCAACGTTTTGCTGAAACTATCATTTCATACATGCCTGAAGTATTTAATGATTATTATGAACCTTTTTTGGGTAGCGGTGCTGTAATGGCCCAGCTTCTTGAAGCAGATAGATCTCGAATGTATCCTCATTTTGAGCATGCGTATGGCAGCGACATTCTTCCGTATCTTGTTGAAATTTTCCAGATGGTCAAAGCAGAGCCTTCAAAACTCTCTGACTATTATGAAAAAGAGATTTCAAAGTATTATGAGAACCCAGATGAGTGTTATTTACAGATCAGAGATCGTTTTAATGCCGATCACAATGCACTGGATTTTTGTTTGTTATCCCGTACTTGTTATTCTGGTGTAATTCGCTTCAGAAAAGCTGATGGCTATATGAGCACACCTCGGGGCCCCCATAAACCTATTGCACCATCGACCTTTTCCAAAAGATTAAATATTTGGTCAGATTTGCTGGAAAATGCATCGTTTAGATGTGAAAGCTTTGATATGGCTATGGATAGAGCAAAAGCTGGAGATGTTGTTTACTGTGATCCTCCATATACTCATAGTCAAGGCATCATTTATGGAGCACAGGCTTTCGATATCGACATGCTGTGGAAAAAAATTAGGGAGTGCAAAGGGCGCGGAGTAAAAGTTATTCTCTCTATTAACGGAACAAGAGAGTCAAAGAAAAAAGACATTTCTGTTATTGTCCCTTCCGACTTGTTTGAGAGGGAAATATACATTGACTGTGGAAAATCTATGATAGATAGACTTCAAAATTCTGGACATGAAATGAAAAATAAAGAGGTACATGATAAACTTTGTTTAACATGGTAATACAAACGATCTTTCGAGTTGTACGACATTTATAACCATGATATTTTGTCATAAGAGGTGATTTATATGGGAATTTCGCTGACAAAAGTTAGAATTGAAAACTTTCGTTCTATTGAATCACTTGAATTATCGTTATCTATGACAAATGTTCTTATTGGAGCAAATAATTGTGGGAAGTCTAATTTTCTCAAAGCAGTAAATGTTGCGCTTGGACAAAATAAAACGGTTTCTTCAGATGATATTTATATTGGGAAAGATGAAGTACTGGATAAGATGAAGTGTGCTACTATTGATATTATGCTTCGACCTGTTGATGAGTCTTATAATATCATGAGTAGCTTTTCAGACTTTTGGATTGGTGTCTTTACCGAGGCATGGATTACCACAGGCGATCCAACAGGAGATTATGTGGGAATTCGCACAGTCCTTCAATATGACGCACTAAGAAATGACTATGTTATAGTACGCAAGCAAATATCAGATTGGGGAGACTCGATTTCTACTGCAACTGTAAGCCGGCGAAAAATGTTTACCGGGGATATGAATACTTTTATCGCAGCATTTTATATGGATGCGCAGCGTGATGTAGTTGACGATATCAAAGATAGAAAGTCGTATTTTGGAAGAGCTACATCTCGAGTAGAACTTTCCCCGGATAGAGTGTCGGATATCGAGAGGCAGTTAAATGAAGTTAATACACAGATTGTAGAAAGTATTCCTGCATTGAACCAAACGGCCACTCGAATTGCATCTATTGCAACAACTATAGGGGCACCTAACGGAACGCTGGAAATTGAACCACTGGCAAGGAAACTATCAGACTTGCATAAAGGCATGGATATTATATTTAGAGATGGTGAAGCTGCTAGATTCTCTGTGACACAGCATGGCATGGGCACTAGAAGCTGGATCTCATTTCTCACATTAGGTGCATATATAGATTGGGAAAAACAAAGCTTGCATGAAGAAGATCCGGAATCTGAATCTTATATCATGTTGACTATGGAGGAACCGGAAGCACATTTGCATCCGCAAGCTCAGCAAAAACTTTATTCCCAGTTGTGCAAATTTTCAGGTCAAAAAATTATAAGCACACATTCACCAAGCGTTGTGGCACAAGCAAACTTACCAGATTTGATTCATTTTGAAAAAACTAATGGCAGAACAATAGCCCATAGCTTTGATGGGGAGAATTACACTAAGGAAGAAAAAAACAGAATAAAACGTGAAGTGATTTCCTCGCGTGGCGAATTATTGTTCTCCAAGGCCATTGTGCTGTGCGAAGGAATTACGGAAGAACAAGCATTGCCTGTGTATTTTAGAGAAAAATTTAATATTGAGCCTGCTTTTTGTGGAGTTAATATTATAGGCATTGGTGGGCAGAACTATAAAACATTTCTTAGCTTAATTAAGAATTTTAATATTAAATGGTTTATTTTTAGTGATGGCGAAGATAAAACTATTAGGACAGTAAGAAAAGCAATTAGAGATGTTTTTGGCGTTGAAATGCAGACTCTGTCAAATGTAATTGTTCTTGATAATGGTGAAGATTATGAATGGCACCTGATAAATAGTGGCTATGAAGCAGAGATAGTTCAAGCTATTTGTGAACATGAAGGTGATCCTGAGTTTGTAAACAAGTATATTAATACGCGTGATCATACATCTGCTGGTAGAGAAAAAACTGATCAACCCGAATGCCCAACTTGTCATCAGGCAATATATAGGGATATTATACGAGACTACTCTGGAGATGAAGGATATCGCCAAGCAATCTATGATTGTTGTACATCCAAACAAGCTAAAGCAAAGTATGCTGCTATAGTTGCGGAGAGAATTGTTTCGATAGAAGATGATACTCGGAAAATTCCTCCGAAAGTGGCAGAATTGCTCGAAAAAATGCAGTCGATTATGAGTGGTGAAGGGAGGCCCGAAATTGAAACTATCTCAGAAACAGCAACAGATAGTCAATCATAAGGATGGGGCTCTTCTGGTTGAAGCTGGTCCAGGTAGTGGAAAAACTAGAGTCCTTATTGAACGAATTAAATTCTTATTATCATCGACTAGACGAGGAAAAATTTTGGCACTAACATTCAGCAACCTTGCAGCTGATGAAATGAAAGAAAGGTTGGCTGAAGATCGATCTTTTGAAGAGCAAGTTGATCGAGTTACTGTGGGCACAATACATTCTTTTTGTTTGGATTTAGTGCAATCTCGGGGAAACTTGATTGGCCTAGATACAGATATGGTTTTATTTGAAAGTGAGGAAGATCGCAGGGCTCTTTTGAAAGAGGTTTTTATTGAAACCCCCCAGTTAAAAGATTTTCTTGAGCGATACGACGATAAAAGCAAGGTATTTCAGCGTGCTTTGCAGCTTATCACCGAGCAGAAGAAAAATTTTGTTTTGCCCGAAGACTGTGTTGTTACCGATCCATTTCCTTTTATATACTCTGAATACAACCGGAAACTACTAGATCAAAATGTAATGGATTTTGATGATATTTTATTCTTTGCATATCGAATACTAACAGAAAACGCCAGTGTTGTACGCATGTACAACTCTCTATACAAATATATTTGCATTGATGAGGCACAGGACTTAAACTTTGCACAGTATCAGGTTATAAAGGCACTATGTGGCAATAATTATTGCAATGTGATGATGGTTGGTGATGCAAATCAATCAATTTATGGTTTTAATGGTTCAAACAGTGAATTTATGACCAAAAATTTTGTGGCTGATTTTGCTCCTACCATATATAAGCTTAATGAAAACTACCGTTCAGCGAAACGTATAGTAGAGTTTGCTAATCGTTTAGAACATTATGATAGCGTGACAAATTATGTGTACGACGGCGAGTTAGTAGCAACTAGGTTGGCAGATGAAGAAAGCGAAGCAAAATATATTGCCGATAAAGTTGAGCAACTTATGCAGGATGGACATCCAGATGTAGAGGGCGTTATTTCACCAGAGCGAATGGCTGTTATTGCTAGAAACAGATATGTCTTTTCACATTTGGAAGAAGAACTGACGAATAGAAATATCCCTTTTTTCTTTAAGAAAAATGCAAGTGGAATTGAAAATGAGTCAGATTTTATGATAGTATTTGAATTGTGTATTAGGATACTGATTAACAAAAAAGACTATATTCACTTGCAGCAACTAAAAAAGCTGATTGGATCTTCGGCTCTTGATAATCTCAACAATATTAACAACATGAACAGCATGTCCATTTTGAAAGGAGTGTTAACAAATACCCCCTACGAGAAGCTTATATCTGCAATTGGTATATTGAATAGTGAAGTCTTGAGTTTTGGCAACGCGTTGAATGCGCTTGAATCTATCCTTTCAACATTTGATGATGATGATCGTTATCTTGTTTCCATGGATATCCAACAATGGCGTAAGCACTGGAATAGATATTGTATGCTTGTCCCAAAAGAAAATCGCACATTAACTTCCTTCAGGAATCAAATCTCATTAGGAAAGACAAAAGCGATAGAGGTTAATAATGGAATTTCTCTCTTGACTGCGCACATGTCAAAAGGTTTGCAATTTGATGTTGTGTTCATAATGGGGTTGAGTGAGGGTACTTTCCCAGATTATCGTGCCATTAAATCGGGAAGTGTACAGCTATCTCAAGAGATGAACAACATGTATGTTGCAGTTACCAGGGCAAAGCGTTTATGTTATATGACTTATCCAGCAAAGAAAAAGATGCCTTGGGGTGATATCAAGAATCAAGTGCCTTCCAGATACATTAAAGATATTGTGGTTTAGTAAAATCTACAAAACTCAAATAAGGACGCACAAGGTTGTAAGTCTATGCTGGCAACACAATGGCAACAAAAAATCAGATAGCCTCTACTATCTGAATAATGAAAACAATGCAAATACTCCGAACCAAATTCCATAAGCAAATCTGTTTAGAAAACTTCTGACAGGGGCGAGTGGGAATGACGGTCACAAGCTCCAGGGCCTGCGCTTGGGCCCTGGAGCTTGTGATTCTTAAAATCGGAACAGGAGGGATCACATGGATCAGGCAGGCGTCGCGCTATACCACCGTGTTATGCGGTGGGAAAATTTTGAGAAGGCGGCAAAGGATCTTGTGTCCTTGGTATACGCCGCGGAAAAGAAGGAGCCGGGAAAGCCGAGAACCCTGTACCTTGACATTGACGGACACCGCAATGCGCAGGGCAGGTTTGACGCGGATATGCGGAGCTCCAAAAGGGATTCGGATTGAGATTTTTGCTTCCGTTTCTTACGGAAGTTCATTTCCCACTGATTTCTGCCAGGAACAAGAACCCACAGCGGAACGATGTGCCCGAACGGCTGGAAATTTCCCACGCCAGAAATGAGAAGGACCACAGCCTAGACGACCTGTATGTGGAGAATTTCAGCCACACCGAATATCAGTCCGAGGCGACTGTATACGCCTATCTCAAACAGGTCTCGGATTTTTTGAAGCGCTACCAGGAGCTGGACGCAGAGTATGCGCTGCTGCCCCCAGAGCCCTATGACCCGCAAAACTATCTGCTCCAGTGGCGTCTTCACATGCGCGAGCTGATCAACGAGCTCTTCAACATGTTTGTGGGCGGGAATCTGTTTTCCGCAGCGGCGATGACGCGGACTCTGATGGAGTGCTGTGTCTACGGGAAGGTGCTGAAGCAGGAAAAGAGCGCCCGCCTTTTGGAAGACTGGTTTCTCTGCGGGATGATCCGCAGCCTCCCCGGCTAGGATGGGGCGCTGCGGCAGGCAAAACTCAAAACTGTGTATGCACTTTGCAGCGCATGGAACCGAGAGCCGGAGGAAACAATCCGGCGGTTCAAAAAGGGCAACGAAAACGAGTGGCTGGTTTCCGTGATCCCGGGCAAAGGCCGGATCTACTTCTCCCATGTTTGTGAATACCTGCAGGAAACGGAGCTCTATCAGACGTATCAATGGGCCTGCGCGTTTGTCCACGGGCAGGATATCCGCTCCAAAATGCATCCCTTTACATTTTACGACTCCACCTATCATCTGCTCACTGTGATGATGTCTTATATCTTCAGGGCGATCCGCCTGTACCCTGTCTCTGAGGAGCTGGAGGCGGAGATGCAGAAGCTCGAACGGGACCTGGCTGCTCTTTGGGGAACCACCAGCTGGGACAAAAACGCATGACGGGCTTACGAGGCGGCTGTACAGGTTGCCGCGGCGCTGATGGCGCCCTGCCAAAAGCATCCAAAATTCAAAAAGAGAGACATCTACTTTCCGCAGATGTCTCTCTTTTGAGAAGGGACGGTCAAAATCGATATTTTAAAATCTCGAAAAGGTATAGGAGACCCACCCCACCGGCCTTCTGGCCGGCGGCGCATTTGCGCCGCACGGGCGCTTTGCCGTAGATAAAACCTCGGCGCAGGCGGAATTTACTTCCGCCGAGCATTTGAATCACCGAAGGGCGGAGGCCGCCTTCGGCTGCCGGAGCCCAAAGAGAAAGGACTTCCGGATAGGAAGCCCTTTCTCTTTGGTGCAGTTGAGCAATCCAAATCCGAACCTGTTTTCTGATCGGCCAATGCGGTTTTGAGGTCATCAAAAGTGATGGTTGCTGTCCCTTCCTTGTAGTTGAAGGTTAGCACCATTTTGTCATCGTACAGGAAAATCGCGTTGATAAAAGTGTCAATCAGCATCTTACGGTGGGATTTTTGCTGTACATCCAGCTTGCGGAAGCGGTGGAGCCAGAAGGTCATAAACTCGGCGCTGACCTTGGGCTTCGCCAGCTTCTCGCAGGCAATCTTGGTTTCCAATTCCTCTTTCGTGGCTTCCAGTTCTTCCAGACGGCCTTTCGTGGACTTGGTCAAAATGCCCTGCTGGATGGCGTTCAGCAGGTTTTGAATGGCCGTGTCCACCTCCCGCAGTTGCTGTTCATAGAGAGGCAGGTTGACATTCTCCCTGTCCTGCAAGTCTATCAGCATGGACACAATGGCCTCAATCGCTTTATCGTCCATCACCATCTTCATGGTTTCGCTGACCACCAAATCTTCGATCCATTCCTTGCGGACAGACTTCTTATGGCACTCGGTACGCTTCTTTTTCACAGACACACACTTGTAGTAGTGGTGAACATTCCCTGTGTGGCTGGTGCCGCTCTCGCCGCAGAGGTAGGCTCCGCAGTAGCCACAAAACAGCTTGGTGGTCAGCAGATAATCGTCCTCGGCCTTGTGGCGGGCCGGGGCCTTCTTGTTCTTTGCCAGCTTCTCCTGCACCCGGTCAAAGAGGTCTTGGGAGACAATAGCGGGAATCCCGTCCGGCACCACAATATCCCGGTAGGTATATTCTCCGATATAGCGGCGATTGTTCAAAAGGTGCTGGACGCTGTTATAGGTCATTTTTTGGCCCCGTGCGTTCTTCACGCCCTGCTCGTTGAGCCAGTCCCGGATAGCTATCATGGTGTCTCCCTCGTCGTAATGCTGGAATGCCTCTCGGATAAAGGGAGCTGTAAGCGGGTCGATCTGGAAGCACTGGTCATCGTCAATCAGATAGCCGATAGGACGGGTGCCGCCGTTATATTTACATTTCAAGGCATTCTCCGTCATGCCCCGGACTACCTTTTCGGACAGATCGGCGGAGTAGTATTCAGCATATCCTTCCAAGACGCTTTCCAGAATGATACCCTCGGCCCCGTCGGAAATGACCTCGGTGGCAGACACCACCTTAACCCCGTTCTTTTTCAGAGCGGTTTTGTAACGGGCGCTGTCGTAGCGGTTGCGTGCAAACCTGTCCAGCTTCCAGACGAGTATCATATCGAACAGGCGCTTGCCGCTGTCTTTAATCATGTTCTGAAATTCCGGGCGGTTGTCGGTCTTAGCGGAAAAGGCTCGATCTATGTAATGGCGCAAAATGGTGATATTGTTCTTTTCAGCAAAGGCGGTGCACTCCCGGATTTGGCCTTCAATACTTTCTTCTCGCTGATTATCGGAGGAATAACGGGCGTAAATCACGGCTTTCACTCTCTTCAGCCTCCTTGTTTCTACGCATTTCAAAGCCGTTTTGGCGGTCAGCGTAAGGAATGATATTACCGCAGCACGGACACGCTGCTCAAAGCCGCATGGCACAACACCTTTTGCCCCCCTAAATGCGTAGATATGATATCGATTAGTGGGCGCAAGCAGCTTTCTGCTTGTACCCACTTAGCTACTGCACAGCAAAGCCGGGGAATGCCGTCAAGGGCGCGAAGCGTTCATCTTGACCCTTGCACGGCATTCCCCGGCTTTGCTATTTCTTCGTAATGGCCTGCATTAGTTTGCTTTGTAAGCGGCCTTTCATATATGGGTCTACCTGCTTATGGGTCTGCCCGCTTTCATCGACTATTGTCCGCAAACACAACTTGTTGATATAAGCATCATAGTGCTTCAAAATCTGTTCTATCGCATCGGCCTCTCCTGCGCGGGCTGCCTCGATAACGGATAGAAGTGGTGGGGGCTTGTATTTTCCACTTGATTTTTTCATGGCAGTTTTCCCGTCAGTTGTTTCCGTAGATTTCGCAAAACACTTGTGCGGCGGCGTTGGATGGCGCTTCTGGAACAGCGCATCATCCTGCCAATTTCCCGATCGTTCAGTTCCAGCACAAAGCGCAAAATCAAAAGCCGCTGTTCGGATTGTGATAGCTTTTCCATGATATTCGCCAAGCGTTCATTGCTGATTTGCAGGGTGTGGCCATCCGCTGAAAAAGCGATGTAATCGCTGGGGTACTGGTCTGTCGTGCAGATGCCGTCCAAATCCGATGGCGGCAAATAGTGCAAAGATATCAGCCATTTGTTTTGATAGGAAAATTCTCTAAAACAGGTCAGCATTTCATGGCGCAGGACAACTTTGCAAAAAGAGTTGAAGCGGCGGCGTTCAATTGTAGAAAAATCTACCCCATGATGTCACCTCTCACGATTTGCTTTGTTCAACACAGCATCAGCCAGTTTTTGAATTTCTTCCAAATTGATTTGCGGCTCTTGAAATCCTTCCCGAAAGCCGTCAATCTTTTTTAGCGATTGGAATAGCTTCCGATACACCACATTCATTTTTTCATAGTGCATCTCACCCCCAACCGCTGTTACATAGGCAGCATGGCCCAATAATTCGCGTGGGAACAATGTTTCCAAGAACCCCTCCGTTTCTTTCGGAGTATAGCAGCACGCAAACAGCCCCAGCCGCTTTTTGAGAAGTTCCTTGCTATGCCGCCTGCAAAAGCGGCTGGCCTCTCCGCGAATTTTTCCCCTGTAAACAGAACCGCCGATGAAAACTGCATCGTATTCTTTCAAGGAACCTCGATACGACTTTGCGTTTTGAAGGCACACTTCCCCGGACAGGCGTTCCTTCAAAAGTTCCGCACATTTTCGGGTACAGCCGTACTTGGTGCCGTACACGATCAGCGTTCTCATTGCTCCACCCCCTTCCGGTAGATTTGATCGAACTGCTCAATGTGGCGTCCCAAGATTTCCAAAGCCTCTGCCTCTTTCTCTGGTATGCCGTCGTACTGATTCAGCAAAAGGAAAATCGGCGCAAAGAATTGTAATGCCATGATGGAAGCATCCGCCTGCCGCATAAGACCTTGTGCCATCATTTCCTCAAAAAGAGCAGCTTGATAGGAAAGTGCACTCTCCATATAAATTTCCCGATAGATGTGGTCGATTTCAGGGCTTCTATACTTCTCAATGGAAAGCATCTTTCGGAACTGGGAGGCGTAGGGGTCTTTCAAATAAAATCGGAAGATTTCTGCGCTGGTCTTTTTGAGGAATTCTGTCCCACGGGTAGCATATTCTTTTGCCACTTCCTGTATGGCACCATCGGGAAGCTGGAAGGAAGCGGATGCTTGTGGAAAACGATTTTTCATGGTTTCCACCAGTGTGTTAAAAATATCCTGTTTGCTCTCAAAATGCTTGTAGAGGGAACTCTGCCGGATTCCCACCTCCGCCGCAATGTCGCGGACGCTAACGCCTTTATATCCTTTGTCAGCAAAAAGCTTCAATGCTTCCAGCAGAATCAATTCTTTTGTATTTCTCTTTGCCATAAGACTTCCTCTTTCACAACAATGTAAAACGAATTGGATCAATATGATATAGCCAGATACGGGATGTTTCAATAAAACCCATCGAAAAGACGCTGAGAGCCGCCATGATAAAAAAGACGGGTTTCCGAACTTGTGGCTTGAAAATAGCAAGGATGCCCAGCAGCCAGATCGCGATACTGGCGATCCAAAATACAATGGATTGGGCGCTGTTTGCTGAAAACAGCCCCATTTCTGTACTGCCGTCAATGGCGTGGACAATAGAATTGGAATACCCATCCCGGATATTTGCAAAGTACCAAAATACGCCATGAAGCAGAATGAGCAGAAGAATGCTCCAGCCCCATCTTTGAATGTACACTTTTTTCGCACAAGCCCATAAAAGATAGCCAATGTTGGCCCCCAGCAAAAGAGTGCTCAGAACCGTGTGTGGATTTCCCCAATAAAGAGTTTTGAACATCTTATCCTCCTTTTCAATTCGGCTAACAATTGTTCACTTTTATTTTAGCTATCATTCGTTCGCTTGTCAAGTGAAGTTAGCCTGTGAAACAAAATTTTTTCAAAATTCCATTATGGTGGGTAGATTGAGGCACTTCCAACGTATTATGGGCGAAGCAAACAAGAGAGGGTTTGGGATACTCCCAACAAGAAAAAATCTCCGCTCCGGCAGCAGGCCGAAAACGGAGATTTTGCGGGAGTGTGGCCACACTCCCTATGCTTGCTCTCATTTGGTTTTCCCGGAATGGAAAGGAAGGGGATGTGAGATTTTGTAGCAAAATTTGTAAGAGTATGGTGGAAGGCGAAAAGCCTCCGACGGATCGAAAGCAGCAACGCTACCAACAGCTTGAAGCTGACAGACCGGACGGAGGGAGTATTTGAGCCGAAGAAAAAAGCTGATTAACAACACCGCCATTCCACAGCATCACATCGAGGCGATCGCCCGCTGTATTCTGCCGGATATTTTGGCATTCTATGAGAGTGACGAAGGACAGAAGGAATTTGATAAATGGAAAGAACAGCGAATAGTAGATGAAAAGAGAAAAATGGTATAGTTAAAATAATCGGTGGGGCGTCATGTAAAATCAATGACGCCCCACCTTTTTTGTGCTATAATAATGTAAATTCCGGTTTGATATGGAATGTTTAGACAAAAAGCAAGAGGCTTGTTCTTTTCGTGCGGGCAAGCGCCTCGTCACTAAAGAATCTGCCTCTTGATATCAAAATATAGTGTGGACTACTCCACATCATTATTATACGTGAAACCAATAGAAATGTCAACATATAAAGGAGACAGCGGAAGTTATGTTAGCAAAATCCAACGATGCTCGATTGCAACGATATCAAAAAATTAATAATGAATATATTTTTTTCTATCAAAGATGGCAAGAAATGCTAGAAAGCCGTACGCTGGATATGTACCAATATAACATTTTAAATTCCTGTGTTGCATGTATGGAATTGTATGAAGTAATAGAAAAGACAATGTCTGGCTTATTCACTTCGCGGCAAAATATTGACGACTGCAAAGAAGAAACTTTATCAATCGTGAAATCAGACGAAATTCTTGAAAAGCATAATCGGCCCCTAAAAATAATGTTGCTCCGTATTTTAGGCTCTAAAATCGATGGAAAATCCCGGGGAGAATCCGGCGATGATAAAAACGGAGCGCAATATATTTCTTTGAACAGATTAAAACATCAATTAAAAACACCTATTCGCCAGCTGGAAACGTCATATTTGGCTTATATCATGGCTGCATTGAAAGAATCCATTGATGCCTTAGACAACTCTAAAGTAGAAAGTTGTGCCAATGTTTTAATCAGTCAATGCGTTTTTAACGGCTGGTCTGCAAAAGGTCTATTCCAATTGGTAGATTGTTTTACTGGGGACAAAAATTCAGCAGAAAAGTGGGAAGAATTCAGAAGTCGGATAATGGACCACCCTTGCAAATCATACGAGGTATATTATAGCCTTAAAATAGAAACAGCACCTGGACTTGATGCTAACAACATTCGTGGAACAATCCGTGCTCTTGGTCTGCGTACGGAACTGGGGGAACAAATTTTAGCTGCATCACGTGAAAAATCTGATTTGTGCTCAAAAATCACACCAACTACCACTTACTTGATTCTAAACGTAAATGCAACAGATATCTATGCAGGAGTTTTATCAGCAATCAATATGTTAAACAGTAAATTGAGCATTGCTGCATTTTATAACATTATTAGCCCCTGGATTGCCAATTCTCCTCAAATTATTGTATATGATATTGATTCAAGTTTTACCGCAAATCTTAGACTAACAGATATATTCAAAACCTATGACTATATCGATAGCCATAATAGCATTTTTGAAAACACAAACCAAATTTTTACGGATCAAACCAAAAATGAAATTGCAACTAAAATTGGAGCTGCTTTTGCCTACACTAGCCTTAGCCGATCGGCATTGTTTCAGGAAACAAAATACATTTCTCTCTGGATTGCCTTGGAATCTTTGATGAGAACCGGACAATATTCAGATATCATTTCTCATATAAAATTAGTACTTCCAGAAATAATGTGTACCCGCTATATTTATCGTATCGTTCGGAATTTTTCAGAGGACTGTATGAGGTGTGGTTTCACATCAGACACAGCCATCAATATAGATATGCAATCTCCAAATAAAAAAGATCTGGTAGAAAAACTGATTCATGTATTCCGCGATACGGCAAAATATGCAATACTTCAGCAAAAATGTAGTTGTAATACCTTGCTGACATATCGTTGTAATGAGATCCATATCCTTTTAACTAGTACAGATGAAATCCTTAAAAGATTCGATCATTACACTCAAAAAATTAGGTGGCATATACAACGACTGTATAGAATACGGAACGAAATTACACACTCAGCATTTAACCAAAATAAGTCTCTAATTATCTATATCGAGCATCTGTATTCTTACTTGGCCCAAATAATAAGCGAAATTGTATTTTACATTGAACATAAAAATGTAAGTTCTGTTGAGGAAGCTCTTGCCATTTTAAAAGAAAATTACAATACATATTATGATATTCTTAAGCAAGATTCGTTGGCAATAGCTGATGTACTTCCTAATGGAATTGTCGAATGTGTATAATGAAAAGGCGAGGTGGCATTATTCGAAAATGATGGCACCTCGCCTTTTTGCGTTTATATGGATTTCTTCTTTTTCCGTGGTCCTCTTGGCTTGGAGGTCGGTTTGCGCCTCACTCCGTTGCGGAAATAGGTGGCTTCGTAACGGTCAAAGAAAACAAATAATCCGAACCCATCTCCTATCGGAAACAAGTTCGGATTATATTGGTTTGGTGCGCGAGGCGGGACTTGAACCCGCACGTCCGTAATGGACACTAGAACCTGAATCTAGCGAGTCTGCCAATTCCACCACTCGCGCGTCGATATGAACTTTGCTCCCTGTATCTCCCCGTTGGGGTGTTCCACCGGAAGGGAGCCCTCCGGTGGAACGTGGTGCGCGAGGCGGGACTTGAACCCGCACGTCCGTAATGGACACTAGAACCTGAATCTAGCGAGTCTGCCAATTCCACCACTCGCGCATAGAGCGGTTATCTTTTCAGAGACACCGTATGGTGCGGCTGACGGGATTTGAACCCACACGTCGATTCGGACACCAGCACCTCAAGCTGGCCTGTCTACCAGTTCCAGCACAGCCGCAAATGTTCGTCCCCTAAAAAAGACTGCTTGATTATTATAGCCAGTCGAGATCCAAATGTCAACTGTTTTTCCCCGATCAGTCGAAAAAATTTCCATGGACCAGGAATTCGGCCGGGACCGCCGAAGACGGTCCCGGCCGCCTGACCTGTTCAGCGCCGGTCCATGGACGTATAGGGACGGTGCTCCTCCACACACTCATACCGGGGGCGGATCAGCTTGCCTCCCACGGAGAGCTCCTCCATCCGGTGGGCACTCCAGCCGGCGATACGGGCCACGGCGAACAGGGGCGTATACAGCTCCTTGGGCAGGCCCAGCATCTCATAGACAAATCCGCTGTAAAAGTCGATGTTGGTGGAGAGCACAGACTTGTGCTGCCGCTCCATCAGCAGCTGCTTGCCGATCTTCTCCACATTGGCGTACAGGGCCAGCTCGTCCTCCCGGCCCTTTTCCGCCGCCAGGTGATTCACGTAGGCCCGGAACACCTCGCACCGGGGGTCGGTCTTGGTATAGACCGCGTGGCCCAGGCCGTAGATCAGGCCGCTGCGGTCGAAGGCATCCTTGTTCAGGATCCTGGTGAGATAGTCCGCCACGCAGCCCTCGTCATTCCAGTCCCGCACGTGCTCCTTCACGTCGTCCATCATGGCCATCACCTTGCTGTTGGCGCCGCCGTGGCGGGGACCCTTCAACGAGGCCATGGACGCGGCGATGGCAGAATAGGTATCTGTTCCGGAGGAGGTGACCACATGGTTGGTGAAGGTGGAGTTGTTGCCGCCGCCGTTGTCCGCGTGGAGGATCAGGGCCACGTCCAGGGTCCGGGCCTCCAGATCGGTGTAGCTGCAGTCCTCCCGCAGCATCCGCAGGAAGTTCTCCGCGGTGGACAGCTCCGGCTTGGGCACGTGGATAAACAGGCTCTCCCCCTGACTGAACCGCCAGGCCTGATAGGCGTAGATGGCCAGCACGGGCATATTGCTCATCAGCTGCAGGCACTGGCGCAGCACATTCTCCAGCCCGATGTCGTTGGGCTTGTCATCATAGCAGAACAGCGTCAGGATGCCCCGCTGCATGGTGTTCATCAGATCCCGGGGCGGCGCCTTCATAATCACGTCCCGGAAGAAATTGGTGGGCAGCGTCCGGTAGGAGGCCAGCTGCTGGCAGAATGCCTCCAGTTGGGCGGCGGTGGGCAGTTCGCCGAAGAGCAGCAGATAGGCCGTCTCTTCAAAGGCGAAGCGGCGCCCCTCGGAGCCCTTCACCAGCTCCCGGCAATCGATGCCCCGGTAGTAAAGCATACCGTCCTGGGGGACGATGTGCTCCCCCTCCGTGACGCTGTAAGACTGGATCTCACCCACCCGGGTCAGGCCGGTGAGCACGCCGCGGCCGTCCTCGTCCCGCAGGCCGCGCTTGACGTTATACTCCTTATAGAGCTTGGGGTCGATGTAGTTTTTCTTCTCCCACTGCTCCTTCAGCGCGAGAATGGCGGGGGTGATCTCACAATAGGCGTTCTCACGGTTCTCTTTCCAGACCATAGGGGTGCGCGCTCCTTTCGGCGGCATGCAGCCGTTGTACTATTTGCAATAGTATCATTAAAAAATTGCATTTTCAACCGTTTTAAAAAATATTTTTGAAAAAATAAGAAAACTTTTGAATTTTTCTTTTTTCGAACTTGCAAATTCAATAAAGCAACAGGCAGCCCTCCGAGGGCTGCCTGAAGAACTCCGGCGCCGAAGCGCCTCACAGCTGGGCCAGGGTCTCGCCGATGGGGTCAGTAATCACCAGATCCGCGGCCAGATCCCGGGCCACCGGCGACTTGTTGAGGAGCACCAGCCTGTGCCCCTGATAGTATCGAATCAGCCCCGCGGCGGGATAGACGTTCAGGGAGGTGCCGCCGATCATCAGCATATCCGCCTCCGCCAGGGCGCGGACGGCTGCCTCCAGCGTCCCCTGATCCAGCCCCTCCTCATAGAGCACCACATCCGGCTTGATGATGCCGCCGCAGCTGCACCGGGGCACGCCCTCCGTGCGGAGGATATGCTCCAGACCGTAAAATTTCCCGCACCGCTGGCAGTGGTTCCGGTGGACGCTGCCATGGAGCTCCAGCACGTTCCGGCTGCCGGCGGCCTGATGGAGCCCGTCGATGTTCTGGGTGATGACGGCTTTCAACCGGCCCTCCGCCTCCCACTCCGCCAGCTTTTTATGGGCGGCGTTGGGCTTGGCGTCCGGGGCCAGCAGCTTGGCCCGGTAGAAGCGGAAAAATTCTTCGGGGTTGCTTTCGTAAAATGTATGGCTTAAAATCACTTCAGGCGGATATTTCCATTCCTGGTGATATAGTCCGCCAGTGCTGCGGAAGTCCGGGATGCCGGACTCTGTGGAAACGCCGGCCCCCCCGAAAAACACGATGTTGTCGGAGCTGTCCACCAGTTCCTTCAGCCGTTTAATACTGTCCGTCATACCGGACCCTCCATTCCAATTTCCAATTTTATTGAGACAGGAGCACAGGCATGAACATTCAGATCTTCGGTTCCTCTAAGTCCTTCGACTCCAAGAAGGCGGAGCGCTGGTTCAAGGAGCGCCGCATTAAGTACCAGTATATCGACCTGCCCTCAAAGGGATTATCCCCCCGGGAGTACCAGTCCGTCAAGCAGAAAGTGGGCTTTGACGCCCTGGTGAACACGAAATGCCGGGCCTATGAGGACCTGTACATGGCCTATATCACCCCGGACGCCCGGGAGGAGAAGCTGCTGGAGCACCCGGAGCTGTTCGTGACCCCCATCGTCCGCAATGGAAGGGAGGCCACGGTGGGCTACCATCCGGAAATCTGGCAGACTTGGGAGTGAGTCTTTGCCGCCCGACAGAATTCTGCACCGCTGCGGAACAGATCGGTGGTATTCTGTGCATACTATGGATGCACACGGAGAGGAGGTGGCCTGCGTGCAAAGGCGAGCCTGGATGGAGCTGCCCCAAAACCGCTTTCTGCGGGGCATCTATCTGCTGGTGCAGCGGTATCTGCGCCACAATGTAGGGATGCAGGGAGCGGCTCTGGCGTTTTACCTGCTGTTCATGATCTTTCCCCTACTGATCTTTGTCAGCTCCCTGCTGGGCCTGCTGCAGCTGGACGTGGATGCCATTCTGGCTGCGGTGCAGGAGTTCCTGCCCCGGGAGATCGTGTCCTTCATCGGGGTTTACCTCACCTATGTGGGCCGGAACCCCAGTGTGAAGCTGCTACTGTTTGGCCTGTTCTTCTCCCTGTATTTCCCCATGCGGGCCACCAACACGCTGATGCGCTCCGTGCGGATCGCCTATCACCTGGGCCCGCCCCGAGGCGCGCTGACCCAGCTGGTGAAGACACTGCTGTACACGGCGGTGCTGATCGCCACCATCGCCCTGACTCTGACGTTGATGTCTGTGGGAGACCGGCTGCTGCTCTACGCCGTGGACAGCTTCGGCCTGCCCCGGTTCTGGGCGGTGCTATGGGCGAAGCTGCGGTTCCCGGTGGCAGCCGTGGCAGGGTATTTTGCCCTGTTCTTTCTGTACGCCCTGTCTCAGGACGGCCGCCAGCCCTGGCGGAACATCTGGCCCGGCACTATGGCGGCCCTGGGGGCCTGGCTGGCGCTGAACTGGCTGTACTCCACATACGTGGAGAACTTTGCCGACTACTCCCTGTTGTACGGCTCCATCGGCACGGCCATCGCCCTTTTGATTTGGCTATATATGACCGCTGTGACCCTTATCATGGGGGCGGAGCTGAACGCCACGCTGATCTCCCTGCGAAAGGACCGGGCCGGGGAATCGTAAACGATTTTTGAATCCCGGCGGCCCCCGCTTTACTTTACGGGAGAGATGCTCTACAATATTCTCTGGGTGAGGAAACCCTTGGAAAGGATGGAATCAAATGGAATCCATGAAAGAAAAACTGACGGAATACGCCCAGCTGCTGGTGCGGGTGGGCCTGAATATCCAGAGGGGGCAGCCGCTGGTGATCTCCTCGCCTGTGGAGTGCGCCTTTTTCGCCCGTCTCTGTGCGGCGGAGGCCTATCAGGCCGGTTGCCGGGAGGTGGTGATGAACTGGGGCGACGATGAACTGGGCCGGATGAAGTACCTCCATGCGGCTGACGAGGTGTTCGACACCGTGCCCCTGTGGCGGCGGCACTTCTACAACGACTACGCCCTGGAGGGGGCGGCGTACCTGGCCATCTCCGCCAGCGATCCGGAGAACCTCAAGGGCGTGGACCACAGCCGGATCGTCCGGGCCCAGCAGGCCAGCGGGAGGGCTTTGAAGGACTTCGACCGTCTCCAGATGTGCGGCGGCTTCCCCTGGTGCATCGCCTCCATCCCCATCCCCAGCTGGGCGAAGAAGGTGTTCCCGGATCTTGCGGAGAGCGAGGCAATGGACAAACTGTGGGAGGCCATCTTCCAGGCAGTGCGCATTACCGGCGACGGCAGGTGCGTAGACAAGTGGCACCGGCATATCGAGACCCTGGCCCATCGGGTGGAGAAGCTGAACCAGCTGAACTTCAAGTCCCTCCACTACACCAACTCCCTGGGCACGGACCTGACTGTGGAACTGCCGGAGGACCACATCTGGGAGGCGGGCAACGACGTGACTCTGTCTGGCCGCACCTATATCGCCAATATCCCCACGGAGGAGGTCTTCACCTCTCCCCTGAAGACCGGCGTCAACGGCGTGGTCTACTCCGCCCTGCCCCTGTCCCACAACGGCACCATCATTGACAAGTTCCACTTTGTGGTGAAGGACGGGAAGATCGTGGAGGTTCACGCAGAACAGGGGGAGGAGGCCCTCAAGGCCGCCGTCACTGTGGATGAAGGGGCCAGCTACTTCGGCGAGGTGGCCCTGGTGCCCTATGACAGCCCTATCTCCAACCAGAAGATCCTGTTCTACAACACCCTGTTCGACGAGAATGCGGCCTGCCACATCGCCTTCGGCGAGGCCTATCCCTGCCTCAAGGACGGCCAGGCCATGAGCAAGGACGAGCTGAAGGCCCGGGGCCTCAACGACTCCATCACCCACGTGGACTTCATGGTGGGCACGCCGGACCTGAACATCCTGGGCATTACCCACGACGGAAAGGAAATCCCAGTGTTCGTGGACGGCAACTTCGCCCCGGAGATCTGAAATCAGAGAGAAAGAGGAGAGACCATGACATACGAGCTGAGAAAGACTGACGAGAACGTGCTGATTGCGGAGGGCGCCTCCGTCACCGGAGACGTGCGGCTGGCAAAGGGCGTCAGCATCTGGTACGGTGCGGTCCTGCGGGGGGATATGGGCCCCATCACCGTGGGAACGGACACCAATATTCAGGACGGGGCCATCCTCCACGAGGAGACGGTGGTGGGCAGGGGCTGCACCATCGGCCACGGGGCCATCGTCCACGGCTGCACAGTGGGGGACAACACCCTGATCGGCATGGGGGCCATTGTCCTCAACGGCGCGAAGATCGGCAGCGACTGTATCGTGGGTGCCGGGGCCCTGGTCACCGGAAAAATGGACGCCCCGGACGGGTCCATGATTCTGGGCAGCCCCGCCAAGGTGGTGCGGCCCCTGAAGCCGGAGGAGATCGAAGGCAACCGGGCGGCCATGGAGGAGTATCTGGAAGCTGCCGCCCAGTATCGGAAGGAGCAGGAAGCCCGTTGAGACAGGCCCTCCGGGCCGGAAAGAGAGTTTACCGTTCATGGAATGGAACAAACAGAAGATCAAAGGACTTCTGCTGGTGGTCTGCGGCGGTGTGGCGTTTTACTGCGCACTGCAGCGCCTGGATGCAGTCCTGGCGGCGCTGGGCTGGCTGCTTGGGATTTTGGCGCCGTTTCTGCTGGGCGGCGCCCTGGCCTTTATCCTGAATGTGCCCATGCGGGCCATCGAGCGGCACCTGTTCCCCAGAAACCGGAAGGGCGCAAAGCTCCGCCGCCCCCTGGCCCTGGTGCTGACCCTGGTCGCGGTGATCGGTGTGCTGGCCCTGGCTGGCCTGGTGATCGGCCCGGGCATCGCAGATGCAGTCATGTCCATCATTCGGGAGATTCCTGCCGCCTTCCAGCGACTGGAGCACCAGCTCACCGCCCTGGCGGAGAACCTGCAGGACCTGTGGCCTCTACTGGAGGAGCAGCTGATGAAGCTGCAGGAGGAGATCCAATGGCAGGAGCTTTCTGCCAAGGCTCTGGAGATCGCCAAGGCAATTGGGGCCGGGATTGTCTCCTCCGGTGGGTTCATCGGCGGTGTGGTCAGCGGTGTCAGCACCTTTGTCATCAGCCTGATCTTCTCCTTCTATGTCCTGCTGCAGAAGGAGAAGCTGGGCCGCCAGGGCCGCCAGGTGATTTACGGCCTGCTGCCCCTGCGGCAGGCCGACCGGACGCTGGACGTCCTGCGGCTGTCCGGGCGGACCTTCTCCAGCTTCCTCTCCGGCCAGTGCCTGGAGGCCTGCATTCTGGGCACGCTGTTCGTCGCGGCCATGACCATCTTCCGGATGCCCTACGCCCTGCTGGTGGGCGTCCTGATCGCCCTGACCGCCCTGATCCCCATTGTGGGGGCTTTTATCGGCTGCGCTGTGGGCGCACTGCTCATCGCCATCGACGATCCCTGGAAGGCGCTGTGGTTCATCGTGCTGTTCCTGGTGCTCCAGCAGATCGAGGGAAACCTGATCTACCCCCATGTGGTGGGTTCCTCCGTGGGGCTGCCCTCCATCTGGGTGCTGGCCGCCGTCACTCTGGGCGGCAAGCTCATGGGGATCACAGGGATGCTGTTCTTCATCCCGCTGTGCTCCGTGATCTACGCCCTGTTCCGCAGCTATGTGAAAAACCGGCTGGTGAGCAAGGCAGTCCCACCGGAGAAATGGCGGGGCCCCCCCCCCCCCCCCCCCCCACCCTCCCGGCAGTGAGCGTTCTTTCCGCCGCCCTACATCTGTTCAAAAACCGGCCGTCCAAATTGGGCGGCCGGTTTTTGTGCGCAGATTCAATTTTTTATTGACAAGAATCCTTGTCAGTGCTATGCTATATTTGACAAGAATAATTGTCATTTTGACTTGGATCATTGTCAGGAAAGGGGATGAGCGGATGCCGCTGTACAACCGGCTGAAGGAGCACCGGGCCCGGCTGGGGGTCAACCAGCAGGAGATGGGCGCCCTGGCGGGTGTTTCCCGCCAGACCATCAGCCAGATCGAACGGGGGGACTACTCCCCCTCGGTGACGCTGGCGCTGAAGCTTGCCAGGATCTGCGGTGTGACCGTGGAGGACATTTTTACCTATCAGGAGGATGAATGCCATGAGCGATAACGTGAGGCGGGACAACCGCAGGGCGCTGCCCAAATACCTGCTGACAATTCTGCTGTTCGGGCTGCTGGGCGGCGTGCTGGGCTTTTTCACCGGTGTGGCTGGGGCCGCTGGCGTGGCGGAGACGGTGCGGCAGGCCCTGGACCGGGTGCTGGCGGTGTGTGCGCCCTAGAGCATCGTCGGCAGCGCCGTGGTGCTGCTGGGGGCGGGCTGGTACCTCTATGCCGCCGCCAAACGGCGCTTTGCCGCCTGGGATGGGGAGGACGAGGACGCCATGGACGCGGCGGAGCAGCAGCTGAGCTGGGCTCTGCTGCTGACGGGGCTGGTGATAATCCTGGACTTTTTCTTTTTCGCCGCCTCCATCATCTACGACCGCTTTCTGCCGGACCTGATCCTCTTTCTGGCGTCTGTGGCGGTGCTCCAGCAGAAGATCGTGGACCTGGAGCGCCGGATCAATCCGGAGAAACGGGGCAGCGTTTACGACATGAAATTCCAGAAGACCTGGATGGACAGCTGCGACGAGGCGGAGCGGGCCCAGATCGGCCAGGCCTGCTACCGGGCCTATATGGTGGGGACCAAGGTCTGCATCTTCCTGTGGGTGGCCCTGCTGATCCTGAACTTTGTGTTTGACTTCGGTCTGCTGCCCATCGCGGCGGTGCTGGCGGTGTGGGGCGCGATGCAAACTGTCTATGCCCTTGAGTGCATCCGACTCAGCAAGAGAACGGGGGACGCGTAATGGACATCGCGCTGCTGGGCGCCGTTTTGGCAGCCTGCGTGCTCTGCCTGTTGGAGAAAAAGAAGGCGCAAATCTGATGCCGCCGGGCATTTCACAAAGCCGGCCCGCTTGTCAGCGGGCCGGCTTTGTGGTATTCTTTATTTTGTTTGAAGGAATCTGCGGTCCATCCCGGGGCGGTCCGCTCCCCGATGCCCGGATTTGGCGGAGGTGTTTATGGTCGAATTGCTGCTGATTTTAGCGGCAGGGG
>ENA-ORRT01000305-ORRT01000305.1-human-gut-metagenome-genome-assembly--contig:-NODE-305-length-44084-cov-4.45347_pt1 | contig 44084 bp, 43 predicted proteins | sample MGYA00242181_ERZ509146 | MGnify/ENA primary metagenome ERZ509146 (study PRJEB26280, sample SAMEA2338624) | human gut metagenome | biome: human gut; feature: human-associated habitat; material: faeces...
AAGCTGGCTGAAAAAGCCGAAGCCGACACAATCCGTATAGAGTGCGATAAACAGGCCACTTCGGTACAGTCCGTGGAAAAGCAGGTCAAGACCGTGCAGACGCCCCACCTCTATGACCTGACGACTTTACAGCGGGAATGTAACCGTATCTATGGCTATACCGCCCAACAGACCCTTGACTATGTGCAGTCCCTTTATGAGAAAAAGCTGGCAACCTATCCCCGGACGGACAGCCAGTATCTCTCCGAGGATATGCAGGCAACCGCCGCTTCCCTGGTCCTCTGGCTGCGGGGAAATATGCCTTTTGGAAAGGGATGCGCCGGGGAGCCGGATATTGACCGTGTAACGGATGGCAGCAAAGTGACCGACCACCACGCGATCATCCCTACAGTGGAGATTGCCCGGACGGATCTATCGGAGCTTCCTTCCGGGGAGCGGGATGTGCTGACGCTGATTGCTGCAAGGCTCCTTTCTGCCACGGCACAGACGCACCGGTTCGAGGCGGTGACGGCGGTTCTGGACTGCCAGGGGTATTTGTTTACGGCAAAGGGAAAAACCGTTTTACAGGCCGGATGGAAAGAGGTGGAACGCCTCTACCGCATGGGATTGAAAGAATCCGGGCCGGAGGATGGCGGCGACACGGACGCTTCCCTCCCTATGCTGCAGGAAGGACAGATTTTTGAAACGGTCTCTGCCGGCGTCCGGGAGGGCAAGACTTCCCCGCCGAAACACTATACCGAAGATTCCCTTCTGGCGGCAATGGAGACAGCCGGTGCGGAAGATATGCCGGAAGATGCCGAGCGAAAAGGTTTAGGCACCCCGGCCACCCGTGCGGCCACGCTGGAAAAGCTGGTCTCCACCGGATTTGTGCAGCGGAAGAAAAAGCAGCTTATCCCCACGGAGAAAGGCACAAACCTGATTGCTGTACTGCCGGACAACATCAAATCACCGATTCTGACCGCAGAATGGGAATCCAGGCTGAAACAGGTGGAACGGGGCGAACTTTCCGCAGAATCATTCATGGAAGGGATTGCAGATATGAGCCGTGCGCTGGTAAAGGAGCATACCGCCCCGGAGGAACGCTTTGCTTCCCTGTTTCCCGACGCAAAGGGAAAAGCGCATGAGGCTGTCGGCGTCTGCCCCCGCTGCGGCGCCCCGGTATATGAGGGCAAAAAGGGATTCTTCTGTGATAACCGGGAATGCTCTTTTGCCCTCTGGAAAGACAATAAATTCTTTTCCAGTAAGAAAAAATCCATTACAAAATCTGTGGCGGCGGCTCTTTTGAAAGAGGGCCGCGTTTCCATGTCCGGGCTTTACAGCGAAAAAACGGGGAAAACCTATGACGCGGTAGTGATCCTGGATGATACCGGGGATAAGTATGTGAATTTCAAGTTGGAATTTCCGGCAAAGAAAGGCAGGCGCAAATGAGCAGCCGGCCGCCACGGGAACTGACACGCGACCAGCGGGCGGCGATCCGAAAGCAGGTAACAAAATGCTGCGCCAACTATGACAATCAGGACCAGCTCTGTCTGCCTTTGGACTGCCCCTGTTACATGCTGCAGAAATGGTGGACCGGTTCTTACTGCCGGTATTTCCGGGAGGCGGTGCTGCCGGCTGACCCGGCGCTGGAATCCGCTATTACCGGGGAGGACACGTCCATGAGGCAGAAAACCTGTCCGGTCTGCGGCAGGGCGTATCTTCCCACCACCAGCCAGGCGTATTGTTCCGATATGTGCCGGGTATCTGCCAGGCGGAAGTATGAGCGGGAACGAAAGCGGCGGGAACGCCGGAATAAGTAGTGATATGTCCGCAAGTTAGCCAAAAAAGAGCTTGATTTCAAAGGCTTTCCGGCCCTTGTCATTTAGGTAGCTGTATTAGAATACTCTGGTGCTCTGAAATAGGGTTAAGTTGCGGACAGATTCAAAACAGACAGGAGGGATGCAGATAAAGGATATAGCGATTACAAAGGAAATCATGCGGATCGACACACGGACACAGGCCATTGACATGCAGCAGATTGACAACCGGCGCTTTCTGTATAACCCGGACACGGGGGTGCTGGTCTTAGGCAGGCAATATGCGGCAGCAAGCCTGACGGATTCCAGCCATGCGGTGGAACTGGCCGATGCCGGGATCACAAAGGATTTTGATGATTTTGTAAGGGGATGGATTGGAACCGGTGGCAATTATCCCTATGGGGTGATCCACTTTGCCCCCAACGTGGATGAACGGTGTGCGGATTTGTTTGACCGGGCATACAGTACCTTAGAAATGTTCCGGGAGAACGGCGCACTGGCGGACACGGTACTCCGGGGATTTGGGAACCGCTGGGAGCGGCCCATGTCAGATATTTTTGCGGATATGAGGAAAGCGGAACAGAAGCCCTCTGTCCGCAGGCAGCTAAAGAAACAGCCGGAGGCAGAAACCATCCGGCCGAAAACCAACCATCAACAGGAACGATAGGAGGCGGTTTATTTGAGTATCAATACAATCACAACAGAGGACCTTCGCCGTATGGAAGGCAAAGACGGACTGATTTTGCAGGGGTGTGGCGGAGACGCACAGGAATGGGTGGACGGGATCAATGAGATGTTCACCGAGGCAGGTATTTTGAAGGACGGCAGCAAATTTAAGGACGTTTCCACTTTCCAGTACGGAGAGCTTACCTGTCTGCTCTATCCTTTCGAGGATGTGAAGCTGGAAATCGGGAAACTTGCCATGTGGCGGTTGCAGACCCATGAGACTTTCGGCGGCACCTGGCTTTCAGACTTTGTGCCGAACCGCCTGGGCGGATTTATCGGGGAGCCTGCGCCGGAGCCGGAGAAGCCCGACTGTGCGCTGATCGGCCAGGATGGGAATATCTTTAACCTGGTAGGGATTGCCGCCCGCATCCTGCGGGAGCATGACCTGAAGAAACAGGCACAGGAAATGAAGGACCGTGTATTTGCTTCCGGCAGTTATAGCGAGGCCCTTTGTATCATCGGCGAGTATGTCAATATCACGGATTCCGAAGCGGAGCCGGAACGAAAGCTTTCCCTCCGGCAGCAGCTAAAGGAAACAAAACCGGCAGAACCGGCAAGGAGCCAGAAACAGCCAAAGCAGCCGGAACGGTAAGGAGGATTGGAATGGAAAAAGAAAAAATTTATGGCGTATGGGCGGTCCGCAGCGGCGCGTCCATTTTCGGCCGGGCAGAGGCCTGGTGCAAGGAGGACGGAAAACCTTTGGAATTTACCTCCAAAGAGGCAGCCGAGGACTACGCAAAAAAAGCAGGCAGCCATACTACGGCAAACGTCCACTATTATGTAAAAGAAAAGGAACCGGAACCCGGCGCTGTTCGGAAAGGAACGGCACAGCCGGATTTAGATGCCCGCGCCCAGGAGGAAGTGACACCTAAAAATGCGGCGACGGAGAAACAAAATGAGATTCCCGGCAGGCAGATCACGCCAGAGCCGGACCCGCTGGTAGAAATCCGTTCTGCGGTCCACAGCAATTATGCTGGCATGGTGGCTATGCTGGGTGCGGATAACCGGGTGTATCTTGGAAAGGAAGAACGTTATCACTCTGACGGGGAGCTTCCAGGTTATTATGACAATCAGGACGGATCCCTGTGCTTTGTCTGCGACCAGCCGGATATGTATTATTTTCTCTATGGGGAGGGCTGGGCGCACACCCAGGCGGAAATGCTGGAGCGAGGCCTTACCCTGCGCCAGTATGAAGATTTTGCAAGGCTCCGGGAGGGTGTGCTTTCACAGTTTACGCCCCGCAGGGAAATCCTGTTTGCCGGGCAGCCTTTTAAGCCCCAGGAAAGCTACCTGTATAATGCGGAGCTTTACGAGGAAGGACAGACCGGCAACTACAATATGCTGGATGGCAGGCTGAATAATGAACCGCCGGAACGCCCGGATCTGACGGACGGCCAGACCTATGAGGAAATCCGGGAACTGGCACCGGAAACATTACCGGAGGAAAAGCCTTCCCTAATGGAACGACTGAAAGCCGACCGTCCGGAGCATGAGGCAAGGCAGGCCGCACCGCCTCTGCCGGAGAGGGAACGCTGATGGGCGCGGCAAGGTTTGAAGGTGTGGACATACTGGACAGCCTGGGGCAGATCATGGAGCTGCATACGCAGCACTATAAAGACGATTTCGACATGGATAAGGAACTGATCCAAAACCTGGTCCTGTCAGGGGAGCCGGAGGACCGCCGCCTCCTGTGGATGTCAAGACCCTGCGGCACCTATACCCTGCGGGAATGGGAAGTCTACCTGGAGGGCAGCCATGCAAATAAAGTGTGGCGGTTCTACCACGAGCAGACGAAAGACCCGATCCTGGCCTATGCCCTCTCTGTCAAAGATGTCAAGGACGGAAAAGTGACTGGAACTATTTATCCGCTGGATTATGGGACGCATGTGGAACGGGTGAAATCGCTGACCTGCCCCATTGGGAAAGTCGCTGTTGCTTTTGAGGATGGAACCAATTTCACGCTTCCCTACCAGGAGCGGAGGCGGCTTATGAATGAGCTTATGCCGCTGCATGGGAATCCAAAGTCAATGACGGATTTACCGGAAAGCGAAACGGAGCTTGCCATGATCCTGAGACGGGAACGGTTCAAACGTTCCTACCATGCTGTGAACGGCGATATAAAAGAATACATTGACAGCCTGAAGAAAAGCACCATGCGGGGAAGGCTCAAAGAGGCGCAGACGGCGGCAGCTTCTTCCCATAAACCGCCCTCCCGCAAAAGGGAGACAGAACGATGAAGGCCGGGCAGAACAAAAAAACTGTCCGGGTGGAGTTCGTCATGTCCGAGCAGGATGCGGAGCTAGTAAAGGGGCGCATGGCGGAGCTTGGCATTACCAACCTCTCCGCTTACCTTCGGAAGATGGCGGTGGACGGCTACATTATTCACCTTGACATGGGCGATATTCAGGAAATGGTGCGCCTCCTTCGTATCTGTTCCAATAACTTGAACCAGTATGCAAAGCGGGCCAATGAAACCGGCAGCGTTTACGCCGCCGATGTGGAGGATCTGCGTACCCGGTTGGACGGCCTCTGGGATGGCATGGATAAGCTGCTGCGGGGATTTGCGAACATTTCGTAAACAGGAAGAAACACCGTTGCTTTCCGTGGTCCGGCACGGTAGAATTTTTATAGGGAATAAACTTCCCTATCGAAAGGAGGCGGGCGTATGCGTCTGATTGGTAAACTGTTGGCACTCCCCTTTGTCCTGGTTATGGGGATCCTTTATTTGGTTTGTAAATTTCTTGTTGTGATTTCCGGCGCTGTGCTGGGAATTTTATCAGGAATTGTTTTTCTGGCGGCGCTGGTGCTGTTCTTCATTGCCGGATTCTGGCCGGGGCTGTCCTGGCTGGTGGTTGCATTTCTTTTAAGTCCTTACGGTCTGCCGATGGCGGCGGCCTGGCTTGTTGGCATGATCGGCGGCGTAAATGGCTCCCTGAAAGATTTTATATTTGGTTAAACAGGTTCGGCGGGGCGCATTGGCAGCCCCGCCCTTTTTCTATAATTACGGCTGTCTGTCAAGGCAGCTTTTTGATTGGAGGGATTTCATTGAAAGATACAACGCCAATTTATTTCCATTCTGCCACCTATGCGTATGAGCATGGGGAGCTGGATCAGTACCACGCTTCCCACAAGGCAAACATTGCGTGCAGGGAGGCAATCGAACAGGCCATAACGGACAACTACCGGGATAACCGTTTAGGTACGGCATGTGTGCAGCAGGTCTTACAGCAGTTTGATCCTGGCCGGATTTTTTATGTCCTTGCCAACACGGTCTGGCAGAAAGATTATGACGGGCGCATTTCACGGGACAATAAAGCATGGGCGCAGACGGTTCCGGTCTGTGAGGATAAGGACGGTTTCGGATATGACCGGAATGTTTGCTTTGCCGTGGACCGCTGCAATCCCGGACTTACCGACCTGTTTCTCTCCCAGGCCAGGCGGGAATGTCCGCTTACTCAGGAACAAAAGCCCTCTGTCCGAGACAGCCTAAATCAACATGCCGGACGGCAGGCAGCGCATAAGGATAAACCAAAAACGAAAAAAGAACACGCACGATAACATAATGATTTTCAGACTAAGGAGGTGACGATATGGCGACCACACGGCTGATGCCTCTGCACATTGGAAAAGGCCGGGATATTTCCACGGCCATTGCAGACATCATTGACTACGTGGAGAATCCACAGAAAACCGATTTTGGGAAATTTATTTATGGCTATGAGTGTGATACCCGGATTGCCGACGCGGAGTTTCTTCTATCCAAGCGGCAGTATGCGAACCTGACCGGACGAAACCAGGGCGCGGACGATGTGATCGCCTACCATCTCCGGCAGGCTTTCAAGCCCGGCGAGGTCACGCCGGAAGAAGCGAACCAGATTGGGCGGGAGCTTGCTCTGAAACTGACAAAAGGCAATCACGCTTTTGTTGTCTGTACCCATGTAGACAAGCACCATGTCCATAACCACATCATCATAAATTCCACAACGCTGGACTGTCAGAAAAAGTTCCGCAACTTCTGGGGATCCACCTGGGCAATCCGGCGCATGAATGACAAGCTGTGCTTAGAGCATGGTCTTTCCATTGTAGAGGATCCGAAGCCCAGCCGGGATCACTATGGTACATGGCTGGGAAATAAAAAACAGCCCTCCCACCAGGAACAGATCCGCTGTGCCATTGACGCGGCCCTGGAAGAAAAGCCGAAGGACTTTGAAGAACTGTTGAAGAAGCTGGAGGCGGCCGGGATTGAAGTCAACCGGGAGCGAAAGTACCTTCGTTTTCGCTTGTCGCCGGAAGATAGATATACCCGGTGTGACACGCTGAAAGGCGACTATACCGAGCAGGCTATCAAAGAACGGATCACAGGCGCCCGGATAGTAAAGCCGCGCCGTACCTCTCCCCAAAAGCCGGTTTCCAAAGTCGGGCTGCTAGTGGATATTGAGGCGGCAATCCGTTCCGGCAAAGGTCCGGGGTATGAACGCTGGGCGAAGGTGTTTAACTTAAAACAGCTCTCCCAGGCGGTAATTTATCTCAAAGAGCATGGCGATATGAGTTATGAGGATTTGCAGGAAAAATCAGATGCCGTCACCGCCAGCTTTAATGCGTTGTCAGTACAGATCAAGGAACTGGAATCGCAGATGGCCGCCAACGGGGAGCTGCAGAAACAGATCGTAAACTACGCCAAGACGCGAGCGGTCTATGTGGAATACCGAAAAGCTGGGTACAGCAAAAAATTCCGTGCGGCACATGAGGCGGAAATCCTTCTGCACCAAACAGCGAAGAAATATTTTGACGAGGTGGGAATCACAAAGCTGCCCTCCGTCAAAGCTCTGCGAGAGGAATATGCCGGGCTTCTGGAACAGAAACGGAAAGCCTACTCTGCTTATAAGCAGGCCAGGGCTGATATGAAAGAGCTTTATAATGTCCGGGCGAATGTGGAGCATTTGCTGGATATTCCCACCGGGCGGGAACCGCAGAGGGAATCGCAGAAGTCACGGCAATAGGTTTCTTCCTGCTTTTGTTTTTTCAGCGTTCCAACGGAACGCGCAGCCATCACCGCAGGTGATGATCTCAGGGGTTTGGGGACATGTCACCAACAAGCATTTAGCAGAAATTCCGGGTACGGGATTTCTGCTAAATACGCAATCTTACGGAAGATTGCATTGCTTGCCAATTTTGTTTTACATCTCAAAATAATTTCAGAAGACTATTGACAATCCATCTGATACATGGTATAGTATCGAAAGTTTGAAAATGGAAGGAGGCTTACGTGTGTTAATTTGTGTACGCTAATATGCAATAAAAAGTAGAGGTATTTTTCCACTCAGTGGGCTTTTTTTGTGTGCGTATACATAATAAACACGTAAGTCTGACACGAACGGTCTTTGAACTGTATCGTGTAGCTTTTGTGCTTTATTCTTATGCAGGCGTTTGCCCTCTTTGTGGGGCAGCGCCTGTTTTTTATTGCAAAAAACAAAGGAACAATGCAATAAAAAAGGAGGTTTATATTATGACTCAAAACAACAATTCATGGAAGAGAAATTATTTTACACTTCTCATTGGACAGGGTGTATCTTTTATCAGTAGCGGCATCCTGCAAATGGCTATTATCTTTTATTTGGTTGCGAAAACGAATTCCGCAATTATATTGACGATTGCAACTTTAATCGGCTTTTTACCACAGGCCTGTTTAGGGCCGTTTGCGGGGGTTTTCGTTGACCGTCACAGCCGTAAAGGTGTAATGATTGGAGCGGATTTGATGATTGCCGCCGCAGGTGGACTTTTGGCTTTGGCCGCACTATACACGGAATTGCCTGTATGGGCAATTATGGTCGTGCTGTTTATTCGCAGTACGGGAACCGCATTCCATTCTCCTGCATTTAGTGCGACAACGCCTATGATTGTACCGAAAGATGAGCTGACAAAATGTGCTGGTTACGCACAGACAATACAAGCGGTAAGCTCTATCATCAGTCCAGCCGCCGCCGCATTTTTATATGCCGTCTGGCCGCTTAACGCAATTATTATGTTGGATATTGTGGGGGCAATCCTGGCTTGCGTGACGGTCGCGATCTCTGCCATCCCAACTCCCGATGTATGCACAGAACAGAAAAGTCAGCAGTTTATGCAGGATATAAAAGAAGGCTACATGGTGTTAAAGCGAAACAGAGGGCTTTTTGCCTTGTTGTGGATTGGCGTAATTTATATGTTTTTCTATATGCCGATTAGTTCACTTTATCCACTTATCAGTATGTCCTATTTTGGAGGAACACCAGCCCATGCTTCTGCCGCAGAAATTGCTTTTGCTGTTGGTATGCTGTTGGGCGGTATCATCTTGAGCATTTGGGGCGGCTTCAAGAGGCGCACGCACACCATCTGCTTTTCCGTCCTTCTTATGGGCATTAGCATTACCGTCTCTGGCCTCTTACCGTCAGGTGCATTTCTCATATTTATCGTATGTTGTACGGCTATGGGAATTGCTGCTCCGTTTTACGGTGTACAAAATGCAATTTTTCAAGAAACTATCAAGCCTGAATATTTGGGGAGAGTTTTTTCGTTGCTAACAAGTGCCGCATCTTTTGCTATGCCGTTGGGTCTTCTCATTTCCGGACCTTTGGCCGAGAAGTTTGGAGTTGAGAAATGGTTTGTGATTTGTGGAGTAGGTATCATAATAGTTGCCCTCACTGCATTTTTGCTACCCAGTTTGCGGAAAATTGATGATACGAAATAAGTAGTAAATTTATTCAAAACAACATGCGTTCAATATAATCAAGTCTTCATATAGGTAAAAAGTCCATTCAATACTGGTAGTTGTTTTTACTTCTATCTTTAGGACTATGTTATTTCAGAAAAGATAATTTGCTAAATGTAATAAATTTAAGTGAAGGAATGAGTGTGGAGGTGGTAGTATGGGAAATTAGTTGTTCTGGATATATCCGAATCCGGCAGACAGATAGGTGAGAAGTTATTTGCAGTTCTTAACGCTGATAAGAAAAAAGATTTGACAGAGTTTGTCCAAGAGTATGAGAAAATCTGCGTACCATGTTTCACTTCATATATCCGAGGGCACAATAACAGCCAACTGCTAACTGAGATTCAGGAGGGCAATCTGTATGTATGCCTGGAGCAAAGACTTGTACGGGTTCAAAATCAGGTTGTCGATCTGACGGCTAAAGAATTTGATATACTGGCATTGCTGATCCAAAATCCCAAGCGGGTATTCACCTTGAGATGATTATTGAGATTGTGTGGAATGAGGATTATTCCTACTACTCACGAAAAGCTGTCAACAACCACATCAGTAATATGCGGAAAAAGTTGAAAATCTCGCCGGATGTGCCGGATTACATTAAAAGTGTGACTGGCGTAGGATATAAATTTGATACTTAATGAGCAAAGCTGCAAGGTATGTTTTATCTTGTGGCTTTGTTCTTTTTTGTCCTAATTACACAAATACTATCTACTAATGCCAAAACTTGCGGTCATCTTGGTTGGAAATAGGATAAAACAGGTAAGGATATGGAATTTCCCCATATATAATGCCCTCAAAGAAAGGGGACCTGCTGTAAGTAAGCTTGCTTACTTCCTCCTTTCGGGGAGGGAGAATCTGGAATGCTATGGAAAGTACCTTACGGGCTCAGTCCGCGTCTTTATTCGAGAATTCAATTATTAGACCCTGCAATTCGTCAAAGAACTGCGGGGTTTTTTGGTTCGACAGAAAAATACAAATTCCGGCATATTCCAGTATGCTTTTACAATGCTCTGTTTTGGTGCGCGTCTGTGTTTTTGCAGGCGCGTTTTTTTGTACCCTGTTTTAGAAAATGCGAGTGTGACAGTCCCGGCTGCCGTTCCCCACCCTCTGATTTCGATTTTGCCTGTCAACTAAAAAATCGAAATTGGAGGAATTTACTATGAAGAAAATCAATCTTAAAGATTACTATCCCTATTATATACAGGATACTGTTGTTGAAGTGCCTGACGAAGTGGCGGATCTGCTTCGGGAATACAAACTGGCGGAGGCTTCCTATATTCTGCGTACATACCGGCATAAGGCATATTTTTCTCTGGACTACGATGCCAGTGTGGAACGTGATGCGCTGGTGATCGTCCTGACGCCGGCTGAAATTCTGGAACAAAAAGAGGAAAATGCCCGGCTATATCAGGCGCTTGCCTCTCTGCCTGAAAAACAGCGGAACCGGATTTACGCACACTTTTTTCTCGGTATGAGCAAGTCGGAAATTGCAAAAGCGGAAGGCACTCATAAGAGCAGAATCACCCGCTCTATCAATGCCGGTCTGCGGAGTCTGGAAAAATTTCTGAAAGAAATATCCTGACAGACGGCAACTTTGCCCCCGAAAATGAAATGTATAGTAGAGGGACATAATTCGGCGGGACAAGCCTGGCGGGTGTGACCGTACAGCATATGCTCCGGCCCACCCCAACTGAAAAACTGTCATAACTGCCACGCCCCTCGCTTGCTCCTTGACAACCGAATACACGCTGTTACAGGTACTTCATTCTGTGTTCCGAGCGGCAATGGGGCGGCGCGGTGACAGGCAGCCTAAGGAGGTGATGGATTCAGGCTGTCCGAGCGATAAACGCAACCCACGAAACCGGCTGTGGCAGGCCGGACGCGACGACGGCACAGATCATAATGGTACTTCCTCACGGCTCCCTAAAGACTTGGGGAGAGTTCCTGCGGCGTTTGCTTGCTTTGGCAAAGCGGCGGCGTATGCGGGGCTATGATGCGGCGACGCTATCCGCAGCCTGTAACAGTCCCGCCCTGTTTATTCAGGGCTTGCCGGGGGGCGTGGCAAATACGGCAGCTAATCGAAATCAGATACAATGGGCCGGGTCTGTGACTGTAAGAGCGCAGGCCCGACTTATTCATGTGGTTTTGATAATCAGAAATTTTCAGGAAGGAGTTGGTATCATGGAAAATATGACTGCTGCCGGAGGTACCGGCGCACTGGTTGACATCCGGGAAGTTTCCGTCAATAAGGAACTTTCCCGTGAGGAACGGATCACGGAATTTGTACGGCAGATCAAGGATCCCTACCGCTTTAAATGCGGACGTTTTACTGTACAGGCCAGCTTTGCAGCAGGAGGCGCCACCCTGGAGGAATGTATCAAAGGGATTCTGCGGTAGGCCAGATTTTTTTCAGGAAAGGGGCTGACTTTCCCGCAATGGCGTGGTAGAATAAGAATCGGAAAAGGAATTGAATACGGCACAGCCACACTTCTTGAATTGCGGGGATTTTTCTGCGCAAAGAAAGGAGTGTTTTTTTATGCAGGTTTACAAAGCAATCAAGTACATCCGTCTTTCTTATACCGATGACAAGACGACGGAAAGCGACAGCGTCGCCAACCAGCGGCGGCTGATCGATGATTACATTGCCCGGCACCCGGAGATTGAGGTCGTGGCAGAAAAGATTGACGACGGTTACAGCGGTGTCCTTTTTGACCGCCCGGCATTTCAGGAAATGATGCGTATGATTGAACAGGGCGAGGCCAACTGTGTAATTGTCAAGGATCTCTCCCGCCTGGGACGTGAATACATAGAGACCGGCCGCTATATGCGCCGGGTATTTCCGGCCTACGGTGTGCGCTTTATCGCCATCAACGATAACGTGGACACGGAAAACGATGCTGCCGATGACCTCACGGTTTCCGTGAAAAACATTATGAACGAGGCTTACTGCCGGGATATTTCCGTCAAGACCCGGAGCGCCCTGGAAGTGAAACGGCGCAGCGGCGATTTTGTAGGAGCCTTTACGATTTACGGCTATATAAAAGTCGGTGATAAGCATAAGAGCCTGGAAGTTGACGAATATGCCGCCAATGTGGTGCGGGATATTTTCAGAAAGCGTCTGGAGGGGTTCAGCGCTTCCCATATCGCAGACGAGCTGAACTGGATGGGCGTACTCTCCCCGCTGGCATATAAGCGGAACAATGGGATGCCACATGCAAAAGGCGGCTATACGGATCGCAAGGACTGTAAATGGTCCGCTACTACTATTATCCGTATCTTGCAGGATGAAACCTATACCGGAACGCTGGTTCAGGGAAAGCAGACCACGCCTCACTTCAAACTGAAAGAGCGTGAGGATAAGCCTTCCTCTGAATGGATCCGGGTAGAGGGCGCCCATGAAGCCATCATACAGAAGCATGATTTTGACCTGGTGCAGCGGCTCCGCAGGATTGACACCCGGACCTCCCCGAAGTCAGACAAAGTATATCTGTTCTCCGGCATTTTAATCTGTGGCTGCTGCTGCCGCATGACCCGCAAGACCAACCGCTATAAGGATAAGGAATACCATTATTACTATTGCCCGACCGGGAAAAAGAACGGCTGCACATCCTCTGTCATGGTAAAGGAATCTGACCTGATCGAGTGCGTGCAGGACAGCTTAAAAGGCCATATTGAGAATGTCGCCTCCCTGGATGCTCTGCTGTCCAGTATCAGCCAGGAACGTATCAACCGGGAGCTGGCCCAGGAATACGCCGCGCAGATCAGGGTAAATGAAAAACGTGTGGCACAGACGGAAGGCTTCAAAGCCAAGCTCTATGAAAACCTGGTGAGCGGGATCCTTACCAAAGAAGAATTTCTTTCTTATAAGCGGAAATACAATGCGGATATTGAGCTGCTGCAGAAAGCAATCGCCGAGTGGAACGAAAAGCTGACGGACGTACTGGAGAACCGCAGCGAGCGGAACCGCTGGATCAACCATTTCATGCAATTCTCCACAATGGAGGATATTGACCGCAGGGCGGTCATGCAGCTTATCCGCAGCATACGGGTCATGGGCAAGGACGAGCTGCACATTGAATTTAACTATCAGGACGAATACCAGAAAGCGGTTTCCCTGGCGGAACAGATTGCCGCGCATAATGAAGAAAGGAAGGTGGGCTAAATGGCAAGAAAGAGCAGGAAACAGGCGGTGGTTTCCATGCCGGCCCCGTCCTTATATGTGCATGTGGCGCTGTATATCCGTCTTTCTGTGGAAGATAACAAGAAACGCGGCTGTTCCGTGGAGAACCAGAAGCTGGTGCTGAATGACTTCCTGGCGGACAAGCCGGATTTCGTTGTCTACGATACCTATATCGACAACGGGGCGACAGGCACGAATTTCCACCGCCCCGGTTTCCAGCAGATGCTTTCGGATATTGAGGCAGGTCATATTGACTGTGTGATCGTCAAGGATCTCTCCCGGTTAGGGCGTAATTCCATTGACACCGGCTACTACATTGAACAGTATTTTTATTCCCACAATGTCCGTTTTATCGCGGTGACGGACCAGTTTGATACGGCAGACCCCGGCAATCTCCACGGCGGCATTATGCTCCCGCTGAAGAATATGATAAACGAGGCATACGCTTTGGATATTGGCCGGAAGATCAAAGCCCAGGCACGGCAGGCCATGAAAGACGGCGATTACATCGGCGGGCGGGCGCCCTACGGCTACCGGAAAGACCCGGATAACTGCCATAAGCTACTGGTTGATGAAACTGCTGCCCCTGTGGTGAAGCAGATTTTTGAATGGGCACATGACAGGGTTTCGCTGAATCGGATTGTCCTTAACTTAAACGAGATGGGGATTCCGGCGCCTAGCCATTACAAAAAATCCACCGGTGAGATTACCAGCCCCGGCCTAATCGGGAGCGGTAAATGGCAGACCCGCACAGTGATGAAGATTCTGGAAAGCGAAGTCTATACCGGTGATTTAGTGCAGGGCAAGACAAAGATTGTAGACCACCAGCAGGTTAAAGCCGGCGAGGACAACCTGATTGTTGCGAAAGGCACCCATGAACCAATCATTAGCCGGGAACTTTTTACAGCGGTGCAGGAATACCGGAAACAGGTATGTGAGGAAAGCCGGGCGGTTTCCAAACAACCCTATACCCCGAATATTTTCAAAGGAAAGGTATTCTGTGCAGACTGCGGCAGGAGCCTTCACCGGCAGCGGGAGAAACGCAAAAAAGGCCCGGATGTTTACCATTTTCATTGCCTTACCAACAGCCGGGTACAGCAAAAAGGCTGTAAAGGCGTGAGGATGCCGGAAACGGAACTGATCGCTACGGTTACATCTATTCTGGAAAAAGAGCTGGCCGTTGCCCTTGGGATGTCCCTCCCTCTCTTTCAGTTGGAGGCAAGACAGAAACAGGAAAAAGATAAGCTGAAAGCTCAGATGTCAACCCAAAGGCAGGAAATCGAGAAAAAGCGTTTGCTGATCCAAGGACTGTATGAAAATTTTGTACAGGGCATTTTGACAGGCGAGGAATATTTTGAATTAAAAACAGGTTATGAACAATCCATCCATGAGCTGTCCGGTGGGATTGAAGCGCTCGAAAAATCTATGGATGTTCTGGACAGCCAGCTTATACGCTACCGGGAAATGGAAAAAGATGCCAAGTCGCTGGCACAGGACCATGTGCTGACGGCAGAGCTGATTGAACGGCTCATCGAGCGGATCGAGATCGACCATGAGCGGAATATCCATGTAATGTTCCGGTTCAAAAATGAATTTCAGGGAAAGGCGGTGGAACCATGCACAAAAAATATGTGATCGCCCTTTATATCCGTCTGTCCGTGGAGGACTTTAAGACTGAAAGTTTGAGTATTCCCAACCAAAAACTGATCCTCCGGGAAAAGGCCATGTCGCTGCCGGAATGGGATAACGGCGAAGTGCTGGAATTTGTTGATAACGGCCATACAGGTACGAATTTTGAGCGCCCTGCGGTACAGGAACTTTTGACGATGGTCCAGGCCGGGAAGATTGACTGCATTATCGTAAAAGACCTCTCCCGGTTTGGCCGTAACAGCATTGAAACCGGATATTTCATTGAGCGGGTATTTCCCCTCTACCACACCCGGTTTATCTCTGTCAGTGATGATTTTGACACCGCCAATTTCAAAGGCGATACCGGCGGGATTGACGTTGCCTTTAAGTACCTTATCAGCGAATGTTACAGCCGGGATATGTCCATGAAAACGAAAAGCGCCAAATATGCGAAAATGCGCCGGGGAGAATATCAGAGTGTTATCTGTCCTTATGGCTACCGCAAGAGCGCAGACGGGCGTATGGAGCCGGACGAGGACGCTGCAGGGATTGTCCGGCAGATATTTGAATGGGCGGCTGACGGAAATACAGCCGCCGAGATTACAAGAAAACTGTATGCCATGAACATCCCTACGCCTGGAGAATACCGGAAAAGTAAAGGCAAGGATCACTATAATGTTTCCCGGACGCATGGCGTCTGGAGCAGCTCAACAGTCCTTCGGATGCTGGAGGATCAGCGGTATATCGGTACCTATGTAATCGGGAAACGCAAGGTCAGGGAAATCGGCAGCCGGCGTGTCCAGCTAAAAGATGAAAGCGAGTGGTTCAAAATCCCAGACCACCACCCGGCAATCGTAAGCATGGAGCTGTTTGAGAAAGCCAATGCTTCGATCAGGCGTTTTTCCCTTCCGAATAAAAAGCGGCGTGACTACCTTCTCCGCGGGAAAGTATTCTGCGGCTGCTGCGACCATGCCATGTCACTTAGAAACGGGGCATGGTTTTACTGCCGTCATTCCGAGGTAGCAAAAGAACTTCCCTGTTATGGCGTAAAGGTCAAAATGTCGGAGTTGGAGCAGGTGGTCTTTGATACGACCCGTGCACAGATGGGGCCGGCATTGGGGATTGACAGCAGCAAGGACAAGCTGGATTTGCAGACGATCCAGCAGGCCGAGCATGAAGAAAAGCTGCACTCTATCCAGGACAGCAAACGGCAGCTTTATGAACAGTATGCGCTTGGAGAGATTGACCTGGAAACCTATCAGGAGCGCAAGGCGGTATATGATGCGGAGCTGGTGCAGGCAAAAAATGTCCATGCTGCTATTACCGCACAGACCAAACAGATACAGAGTGATTATGAGGCAAAGCTGAAACAGCGGGAAATTGTCCGGGAAGTAGGCAGCGCCGACACCCTGACACAAGCCCTGATTGACAGGCTTATTAGTAAGGTTTATATTTTTCCGGGGAATCGGATTGAGATTGAATATGTGACGCAGGATTTCTTGGGAATAGACGAATCGGGAAAGGAGGCATGAGTGCCGTATGAAAGAGCTGCGGGTGGCTATATGGCTGCCCGGAAAGCCTCAAAAAAAGTTATAAATTTTTTTGTCGTGGGCTTGACATACGGGTGGCGTAAATCATGGAACCTGATGTGAGGCAGTCCTGCCTCTTTCAGCAGCACCTTCATCCAGTAGTAGGCAGCGCTGGGACGTACCGGCTTCTCCGGAGCCAGCGGTTCCGGGAAGATCCACTGACTGATTGCGTGTTTTTTCCTCTCCTTTAATCGCTGGACAGTACTGGGGGGCAGATGGATGGTGCGTCTGCCCCTCTCAGTCTTGGTCTCGCCGATCTCCATTTCACCCCGCTTAGGTACATTCACCGAGCGGAGGATTTTGAGCGTTCCAGCGTTCTCGTCGAAGTCCCTCCACATGAGACCGCAGATCTCACCTCGACGAAGGCCGGTGGTCAGCTCCGTGTAGAAGAAGTCACGCCAGATTTCATTCTTGTCCACTGCCGCAAGGAACGCATCCATCTGCTCCCGGTCGAGAACCTGCTTTGGTTTGTAGTTGCTCTTGGGCAGCTTGACACCGTCCGTTGGGTTATAGGGGACGATGTGATCCCGCTCCGCATCCTTGAGGCAGCGGTGGAGCATGGCGTGGATGCGGAGCACCATGCTGTCCGACAGTTCGTGTCCATACTCTGGGTGGTCGTGGACGCGCCCCTCTTTCTTCAGCTTCCGGTACAACTTTTGGATGTCCAGCCGTGTGACCCGGGAGACGATCTTGCCGCCAAGATACGGCTTCACATAGCACCGGATGTACTGCTCGTAGCTGCGCAGAGTGTTGGGCCGCAGGGTGATGGCACCGTATTCCTCCATCCAGCGGTCCAGCCATTCGCCTAAGGTCATACGGCTGTCCTCAGTGAGCTGTGCGTCCTGATAGAGATCCATGTCACGGTGGAGTTTGGCCAGCAGTTCTTTCTGAGTTTTGGCCAGCACATATCGGAAGATGGGCTCGCCGTTTTCCTTGTGACCCACCACGATGCGGCCTTCCCAACGCCCATCGTCCCGTTTGCGTACCATGCCATCTCCTGATGGTCTTCTCTTTGCCATGTTGTTTCACCTCCAATCGTTCAGTTTCATTTGTTGTGTGGTTACTGCGCAGCCTATTTCACTGGAGGATACTTGTAAGGCTCCGCCACATACTGGTAGAGCACAGCGCCGCAGCGGCGGCAGATCAGATACCGCAGTCGGTTGCCCAGCATTCCGTGTTTCTTGAATGTGACCAGCGCTTCGCCGTGCTGCCAGCCAAGACCGATGTCCTCGCACCCACAGTACTGACACCGCTGAATGGGAAGTCGATTTGTCATCTCGATCACTCCTCCTGTTCCATTCTACGGCAGACACGCTCCGTCTCTTCCTCATCGAAGGAGTACAGGCCATCCGCCTCCAAATCCTTGCTTAGTCCCCAGGCCAGTTTGAATCCTGCGGTGAAGCTGGCCAGGGAGATTTCTTCTTTCAATAGATTTTGACTGTCCACCAGATGCATGAGCCTGCGGCGCTGCATCTTGTCCAGGCAGTCCCGCACTTCTTGACGGGTATTCTCGATGTCCTCTTCCAACTCTGACACATCTGGCTCCCGGAAGAACCGCTGGTGCAGTGCTCTCATATAGTCGTTCATTGCGCATCGCCTCCTTATCAGCAACATACAATACTCGAACCTCTTTACAATATCCAGCCCTTATTTGAAACTTTTTTAGAAAGATTTCCGGGCTGCAAAGAGGCTTTTATCTTTGTTTTGGCATGTCAGATTTTAATACGTCTGCACCGGCTTTGCGCATCCGAAGCACTTGTGTACGGAGCACGACACACACACTTACTGTTGGAGCCTGAGGATGTCATCGAAGTTCAATCCGCCATCTGTGTTTCTCACAGTTTGGATAGCCCACTTGCGCAGGTGCTCCAGTTCAGAGATTGTGAGACTCTCGTCCATCGCCAGCAGGCGCATCATCATGGACTCCTCCACCGCCATTTTGAACAGCAGTTTTCCAATGCGATCACCCAGTGCGCCCAATCGTGTTTCCAGCGCACCGGAAATCGCGCCGGTGAGGTAGCGTTCGTTGCGATCGGTTTTGCGGTAGCCAGTATAAAAGCGGATTGCTTTTTCGATATACTCATTCTGCGTGGAGCAGCCATCAGCTTTATATTCCCCGCCGACCATGTTCCACGCCTCGTCCGTCAGCCACACGGTGTGGCGGTTCTTACCGTTCTCAATCATATGGAATTCCTCCTCCATTTTCCGAAAAGCGTCAAGTGAAAGCCTTGCGGCACTAAGGGGCAGGCCGGATTTGGGGCAAAAAAGGGGGCACGGCGCTTTGAAAATTCCAGGAACGACGCCTAAGAAAAACCCGTGAAATGCCCGCACTGCGGGCATTTGTGGGCGGACAGGCGGCAGAACGACGCCGGTCCTTTCTGCCTGCTTTTTTTCGTTCGCACTTTCATCCCCAAAAATCCGGCCCAAATTTGCCCCGAAAACCCTCGGTGGGGCAGGGACTCTGCCCTGCCCCCAAGGAGGGCACACAGCCCCTCACAGGCCGTTATACGGGGGAATCTGGCGGCTGGTCTCACCGCTTTTTGATTTGGAAAAGACAGCGGCGAAGTCTTCCGGGCCAGATACCAGATGAAGGCTGTACATGACCTGGTACAGAATGAGTTCAAATACGCTAAGAGAAAAACTGCTGTGTACTTCTGCTTTCTTCTCTTTCGCAAAAGTCCGCTGCTCCTCGGTGAGATTGCCACGTTGTTCATCACAGAGAAACAGCATCACTGCACTTTCATCCATAGTATCATTATGACTTTCATTGTATCGATTGATGATGTACCACTTTGTTTTCACTGTGCGCCGGGCGGCGAGCACAGGCGTATGCTCGATTAGGCTGTTAAGAATTCGCATCAACATAGTTTGCACCTTCCTTTCTCTCCAGCGCATCCATGCGCTGCTTTGCCTTCTGCTGTTCCAATGCCAGGTCAGCCATATCCATCTGACGCTCATAGTACTGATTAATGGACATCTGAATCGGTAAGATGTAGTAACGCAGACGGCCATTTTGCTTGCGGCCATCCTTGTTGGTGACAGTGGTGCGCTCCGTGCGGATGAGTGATCGCTCTTCCAACTCCGCAACATATTTTCGCACTGTTGTCACGCACATCCCTACACTTTCTCCGATCCCCCGATAACTGAGCAGACACTGATACGTCTTGCGGTCTTCCCGTCGAAGCAGATAACTGTAGACGGCAATGGCACCGCGGGACAACTTCAGATCATAGATTTCGTTAGGTAGCGGGAAATAGTTTTTGATGGGATCCCGCTTGGTCCAGCTCTGCTTTCTCATTTCGCACCTCCAGACTGTTCCTCCGCCCACTGAATGAACTTTTCTTTCGGCACCACCATGCGGCTGCCCACACGAAGTGTCGGGAAGTTGGGTTCGTGCATCACCTCGTAGGCGGTAGAGATAGACACACCCAGCACCTGTGCCACCAGATTTGCGTTGAGAAACAGTGGCAGGTCAGCATAGGACCGAATATTTGAGACTTTCATATCGTCTTTTCCTCCTTCGTCATCACAAAATAAAACGCTCTCACAAAATTTGTGGGAGCAGTGTCTATATAGCATTTTTCGGTTTTGCTCTGTGATAGAATAGAAAAAACTGGGAGGTGAGAAGATGCCCCAGAATAAATACCGTATTTATGAGCTGTCCGCTCGGTCGGTGATGAGCTATGCTACTCATGAAAGTGGCCAGTGGCATTTTGCTCTTGACCGGGCAGCCACAGAAAAGTGTAGGAGATTTTCCGCGCTTCACGAGCAGGACGGCAATGCGTTGTTTTTCCAGATCATGTGTGTTCTTCAAGGAGACGACTTTTCGGAACCGACAGATGACCGGCTCATTGAGGGATTATCCGACGTGATTTTCTACATGGATTTCTCCGGGATTTTTGATCGTGACAGTATGCGGCCACGGCAACTCGCTCGTCAGGAGAAGGCTCGGGACATGTTTCGCCCGGAGGGTGTGTGTTTAGATTTGGGCTCTGGGATGCGCCGCTATCTCGCCTTCGAGCGTTCCAACAGCATGAGCCGCCAAAGCAAGCTGTCTTTTCTCCGCGAGGATGTGTACCACCATGTGCGCCGCCGCATCCAGATGGACATGACCATCGGCGACTGCCAACTCAGCAAACTCTATGCCTACAACGGATTGATGCTCTCCAGCGGCGTGCGGCTGGACGGGATCAATATCGATAAGCCCCATCGCGTCATCGTGGTGGACAATCCGGTGGTAACAACTAGGGATGTTCCGGTCATCACCGTGGAGGATGACGGCACGCAGGACAGCACCCGGAAGTATCACCGGGTGGAGCGGCGGATGGATGTTCCCATCACCTGTTTTGATGGGGAGGGCCTCATTTCCAAACGATATGCAAAGGTGGTAGACCGGGCATTTTGCGGCGGCACTGTCCACACCTCTTTTCAGATCCGACTGCCCTATATCAAGGGAATGGTGCACCAAGTAAACTTCCACTGGATTCTGGACCTCTGTGGCCAGAAAACCATCACCGATATCTGGGGACAGGAACATAACATCAAGGATGTGGACATCATCCTCACCAAGAGTATGTTCAAGGGCTTTGGCTGGCTGAAAGACAGTGGGATGACCTGGGAGGACTACTAGGATGCCTTCCGGCGCTACCGCCACGCTTTGTACATCACCAATGTCAGCAAGGTGAAACCAGAAACGCACACCGAACTGAACTATCAGTTTTTGAATACCATTTCAATCCGAGAGGATGAATTCCGCCCCAGGGATCTTCCTGACGGCTGGGATCACAGTCCGGAAGAGGACAGTCGGAATTGGCTCACCAAACAGACTGAGGTGGCCTACTACAACTTCCGGGCTAATAAGGACTTCCAACAGGAATACTTTCTGAAACGCATGAACCGCTGGGGCATCCTGCCTTTCCGTAAAAATCGGGATCACCTGCTGGGAGAAATTCTGCGCAAGAATCCACGCATGATCGGCGAACCCATCTATCAACAGGAGTTGGATGCCAGGGCAGAACAGATTTTGAAAAACTATGCTCTGGGCCGGCTGATTGTGGCCGGTGACAACCGCTTTCTCTCTGGGGATCTATTGGATTTCGTTAGTTTTCTGCTGGAATCGGTGCCGAAGAAGAAAGGAGACAAGGCATACTACGAAATAACAAAAAGTTTCCGTTTTGCTGTCAGTGCTTTCTACGCGCCTGGTGCGGCATATTCTCATGGAGAAACCTGTACTCTGCTGCGCAACCCGCATATTGCCAGGAACGAGGAGCTGCAACTCTCTTTCTACGATGCGAAAAAAGAGAAGAGGCAGTATCGTCACACATTCTTCCACCATCTGACGGATCTTGTTATGGTGGACTCCACCATGCTGGCTGCAGAGCGTCTGGGCGGCGCGGACTATGACGGGGATATGATCAAGACCATCGCCGATCCCATTCTGAATGAGTGTGTCCGCCGGAACTATGAGGCATCTCGCCACGCTGCGGATGACGCGCTTTCCAACGAGGCAAATATCCCGCTGCTGATGATCCCTTCAGCAGAGCCCCTGATTCGGAACGCGGATGACTGGGAGGCTCGGTTTGAGGTGGTACGTGGCACCTTCTCCTCACGGGTGGGACAGATCTGCAACGCCGCCCTGGATCGCAGCATCATCGCCTACAATGAAAATTCCGATGCCCAGGAACGCAAGCGTCTTCAGGAGGAGACAGAGGTACTGGCTATTCTGACTGGGCTGGAGATTGATTCTGCTAAGAGCGGAATCCGCCCAGACCTGGACGAGTACCTGAAGGAGCAGCGGGTGGAACGGACACCCTTCCTGCAGTATAAAAATCTGGTGGAGGAATCGGAGGAGACACGTCGGGCTTGGTATGAGCCTACCCACCAGCAGCGTATGAAAGCCTTCTTTGAAAAAATCGACTGGGATAAGGTGGACTCCAATCTGGAGCGACTTCCCTACCTGGCTCTACAGTTGGGAAAGCACACGCCGACCATTAAATCCAAACCGGCAAAGAGCAGCGAACTTTTTACCTTTGCCCAGGAGCCGGATTGGAAGGAGCATCTCGACCAAGAAATTTTGGAGCGGGTCTCCGCACTGCTGTCCGACTATGAAGCCTGCCTGTCCCGTATTCGGACCTGCCGGGTCGAGCCCAAAGAAAAGAAACGAAAGAGCGATATAGAACGAATTCTCTTTGCCCGAGGACAGGAGGAATTTTGGGACACGGACGAATTGTACGCCCAACTTGGAAAGTTGCCTCCAGAACGAGTGAAGGAAATCTGGGCAGCGTTGGATAATATCAAGTGGCAGTTCCTGACGGAAGAACAGAGAATGCAGTTCCTTCTTACCTGGCTTCCAGAGTTTGAACCATTGTTTGACCTGTTTTCCGATTTCCGCAGCGGCGGATATCGCATTTTGAGTGATTTGCTCAATGATATTCTGCAGGAGAATGAGCAGCACAAAAAACGGCAGCTGCACCGCCCTGGAGACTCAACTGTATTTAACGATTTGATGGAGGCGTATCTTAGCAAGCGAAACTCCCAACACTACCGGGAGGCGGTATCTATCCGGTGCAGGGAACTGCTGAATGAGATCGTGCGTCCACAGATGGCTGTACGCTACGTGGAGGCCCTGGGCAAGCGGAACCTGCTGTGGGATCTGCTGCTGGATGCTCTGGAGCCCAATGTACTGGAGGTGTCCCATGCTGAATGAATGGCAGGAATTTTTAGATTATACGGAGTCGGTGGAGTACCGAGCATCCAGTAAAAAGGACACCACCTGGCTGGGGCGGTTTACCTTCGAAGCGCTTCGGGATTTTAGCGGTATGAACCGTATTTTGACCATCATTGCACGTGGTTTTTTGTTTCACGCTTCGGATGGTACGCTGTTGTCAGGCGATCCGAGAGAACGAATCAGTTTTGCTTACGATGGTCTGTGCGCCTGGTGTAGCATTCCGGAGGGAAGCGGGAAGCCGAAAGAAGGTTGGCAGCACCGCACCGATTTTGCGTCACTCCACGAACAGTTTCCCAAGTTAGTGGACAAGGATAGCTGGGGCTGGTTCAGTCGCCATTTCCATCAGGCTATGCGGTTTGCCACCGAGCATCCGGAATTGGTCCGTAAAAACTATGCGGACTCTGCCGGCGAGCTAAGCAAGCGGTTTGACCGAGTGTGGCGCAGCAAGGTGCTCCAATACCAAACTAAGGCTCTTTCCACCTCTACGGAAGGTGCGTGGACGATCCGCTTTGATGATATGATTGCCGATGCCCTGGAATTGGGCCCTCTGCGCCGCACAGAACCTGAACTGCCGTCGGAACTGGCAGAGAGACTTGAGCAGATTCGCCCTGAGAAAATGCCTTCCAATGTCCTGCCTACTCTGGTGGCTTATTACCTGGCCAACCGCCCGGAGGACAGCGACTGGGTAGTACTCCCTGTGACCAATTTTGACTGTTACTTCGGCGATACCAACTTTGGCCGGAAGTATCTGAACCAACTCCCCCGGGAGGTCATCGAGCGGAGCAATAGTTTCGGTATTAGCCGGTATCGGATACGGAAAGAATATCTTCAAAAATAAGCAACGGGACTGGCCAACATGACCAGTCCCGTATTCTTTGTATATAGCGATACAGTTTTTATATAGCTGCGCTTTTTGTATTGTATGAATTATTGCAAAATTTCTTCATATACTTTTTAGGGGGAAGTACAATGATTCCGTTCGTTTTTGCAAACCAAGTATATTATATTACTTCGGAAAACAATATTTTAACTATTTCTGCCGAAGATGGAACCGTATGTTTGGCAGGTAGTATAGACGAAATCGCCGCTTACAACAATCCACTTTCGAAACTGGCGTTAGAAATTTACTGTACACTATTTTGAAAGAGCTGTCATTCGATTTGTTGAGAAAGCTGTAGAAAACATGTTACTCCGTTTTTTATGAATAGAAGCAATGTTGGAAATATCCGAATAATGGTCAAATTCTTCCTCTTTTATTCCGGTATATGTGGTAATTTGTAATTTGAGCCAGTTATCTGTAATTTCATTTAGAGCCTTTGCTTTTTTAGAGATATTATCTTTTGTTGGCAACAGAGCCAAATTGATAAGACTATCTCTATAGGCCTTTGCAATCATTGTATTTCCAACAAAGCGTTCCTTGGGGATAATATGGTCTACATCAAAGGACACATTTATTTGGTTAATCGGAGCACAGTTCGTAATAACATAATAGTAATACAATACTGGTTTGAGCGTTTTTACCGTGGTATCCTGACCATTGTAATTTCCAGCACAAGCTCCAAGAATAAATTTGTGCCAATCTTCTGCATCAACAGGAGTTAATCGCTGTTTCCAATTTTTAATGTCACTTGACATCTTTGAATCGCCAGAACCCCGCCATGTTTTAGTGGCATATTCAAAAACCAGTTTGTCAAATAGAATTCGAGCATCTCTTTGCAGCGCCTTGATTTCTCCAGATAGTGTACTCGGACACCCACGGTCTTTCCAATCCAACCACATAATCGTCAAAAACTCCAATGCAATTGCATTGCCCATCAATTTAGTGATTGGCCTCTTCCAACTTTGATAGAATTTAAAGAAAGTATCGGATAACAATATATTACATACCATGTTAAGTTGCTGCAGCAATTCGTCAATATCGTATTCCCATTTGATACTTTCATTCTGTTCCAATTCGTTTACTTGCTTATTGGACATACCTTGCGCATAAACAGAACTCAACAACTTAAATCCCAGAGAAATTTCGTCCATTGAGATTTCTTTCTTTTTACGAACATCCTCGTATGTATCAAAAATAAGATTTTCATCTTTAATTCTTGAAATAAATGTGGCAGCGATATCCCAACGAACGATTGAATCCGGGGCTGGAATTCCTAGATTACCATACATCTCCTTTACGCGATCTATAACCGCTTGATCAGCCAAGTTAACACTTTTGTTCCAATAAGGCTTTGCTGATAATAATTCCTCTGCTTTTAATTGTGTTCCGCCACGGTTAATCCTAGAGAAAATATTTTGTGCATCAAGAGGAGTCGCATTTGTTAAGCGGATAATACCAATTCGTGCATCAGCAAATATTTTTTCAGAACGATCAACAACATCCAGACTATTTAAAATGTTATCCCACTTCATGGAGACATCTTTCTCAAACTTATTCTGATCTTTTACATCAAAATTCTGCAAATAATAATCAACAAAAAACTCCTGTGTTCGCTCGCCATCGTTCTCTTGCTCTGCTGCCCTAAGCAACTCTAGGATAAAACGTCTGAGTGCTTTTGGGTCTATTTTGGAATTGTTTTTTGTTGGAGCATATTTGAGCCTTGAAAAATACTTCCCAAAATCAAATGTTTGCTCCCATTTACTACCTGCAGGTTTGTTTTGATGCACCATTAGAATGATGTCCAATAAGGTTTGGAGGCCTCTTCTCTGTTTAGCGCTGTCAAACGAATTTTCCTCTGCATCTTGAGTAGAATCGTCTTCTTCCGAATACTGATTGATATCATCCTCATCGCTTTCGGTAGCTTCTTCTGTTTGAAGATATCGTTCAACTTTTTTCCAGTACTCGTTTTTTACTTCAAGTTCGTCTGCTGTTTTACCAAACCCAATATATGATCTTGCCCACTCATACAGTTCAACGGGATTATCTCGCATGGAAGATAATGCTGAACGGCGCTGGCGACCATCCAATAGCCAAGAAATTTTTTGCTCTTGGTTTACAATAACAACTCCAACCGGATAATCTTGGAACACGCTTATAGCAAGTTCAAAGTTTTGTTTTTTATCCCATGTTGCTTTTCTCTGGAATCTTGGAAGACGAAGCTTGCTCTCTTCCAAAAAAGAGATTAAAGGCATGGGTTCTATAATATAACCCATAAAACACCCACTCGCTTTTTAAATTGAAGTCGCATAAAATTGGAAAAGCACTCTGTTCAGATAAACAGGTTGGTCGATACCATTCACAACATAATATCAATTAGTCATTAACGGCATTTACAAAAACGCTTAACTGAGATTGAATCATTTCCTGAACGGATGTAAGAAGTCCAACCACAGTGTCTGCGGCGCTTACAGATGCGTCTTTACTTTTTAGGCCATCGTTCAATACAGGCTCCAAAGAAGCGCAGGCCATCGGGAGTATGGATTTTAGAACTGTTTTCCAGAGTTGAACCAATGTATCAAAATCCGAGTTATCCTGGAAATTAAGTGCCCAATTATCTCTAATCTTTTTTCCTATAACTCCTTCCATACATCTTGAGACAGTGTACAAAAATAACATCTTTGAACCTCGTTTAGATAAATATTTATGCTGTTTTTCTTCACTGTCGGTCCTATTATCCGCTTTCTGCTGTAGTTCTAATTTATACGAATCAATAGAACGGGCCAGAGAATAGGTAAAAATGATATGTTTAGCCGTCAAATTCTCAGGAAAAATACTACTGTATAAATGATCATTGCTCCATAATTCATTTTTTGAGTTGTATGCAGTAACACAATCACCATGAAATGCCAATAAAGCCTGGGCGACAACAAATGGATCTAAAATTTCTTTACTGCGAGAAGGTCTAACATTTCCCCGACGTCCACCGCTGTAATAAAGTTTTGTATATGGAGCAAATTCTTCCCGTAGCCTATTTTGCGTCTTATCATTGCTTCTCAAATCAGATGGAAGAATTTCGTTCTGTTTATTATTGTTACTGATTATATCATCGATAATATTCACATCATTGCAGACAATAAAACGAATTGGAACCCATGCATCCTTTAAGGCTTCTACACTGCTAATAGCACCTGTTGTTTGGGCGCCATTAATAATTGTAATACCGCAAATTGACAGGACATTTCTACCATTATCTGAAGGAAGTGTATAATCGTTTACTAATGCTGTAATTCCATTATTATATGCCCAAAAGTTTCCTGGCTGTTGATCGATAGTTTCCATAATTCCTAAGTTGATTTTATTCTTTTTCTTACCAGAGCCTAAATATGTTCTTGGATTCCCTGAGAAAATGTCATCTTTATACGTCGCATATTGTTGTTGCAACCACTTAGCGGAAACTGCAGTAACATATGCTTTCCATTTATCAGCGATTAGTTCAAAGCCCACTTTTGGAGTGTCTACTTCAAGTATATCTGTTACTGTAATCTGTTTGCTGGAAGCATTGTACCATTTTTCAATAGTCTCATTACCAACTTCTACGGCAAAAATCTCCACCTCATTTTGGGGGAAAAGAGTTTTTAAAAGAGCACGGGCACTTGCTTGCATAGCTGTGAGTTCTTCTTTAATTTGAGGATTGTTCTGTTCATTTAGATTATGAACATACCAGAAATAGATGGTACTCACAGAATTGCTCTCTATAGAAGATTGGAGTAAGCGTACCTGTTCTCGAATTCGTTCAGGAACATCATCCGGATTCTGGGCAAACACCCACGCTGCTGCAGTATTAAGGTCACTTGCCTTATTACCTGGTGCAAGGTCAGTCTCTTTCGGAGTCTGCTTCATGTATCCTTGAGCAACTACGGCTACACCGGTATCCTCATCCACATAGATTAAATCACATTTTTTGTCATCTCCACCATCTGTCAATGCATCGCTGGCTACAGAGACAACATCTGATATTTCAAATCTGAGTTGTAAAGCATACAGAAGCAAAGCATTATTTCCATATTTTTCTGTTAGGTCTGATCTTGCCTGAAAATCTGCTGTATAATTCATCTGTTTCATACCTCATCAATCTGTTCTTAGCAGAAAAATCGATTCAAATTCTATATCAATTGGCTCTAATTCTATTTTAGACTCATTCAACAAGCAATTCTTTATTCAAAAATGATGAAGGATATGATATAGGCATAATCACACTATTAAAAACGATAATATATGCAAACACTTTTCCTTCACCGAATCTGTTATGATGCAGCGTATTTCCATTTGGAGCCATAGACACTTCATCAGGCAATCCTTTTAAATAAGGCAATTCCATAGTTTTTGCTTGGCAACCAGGAAAAGATGCCATCAAGCCAACTACCTGTCCGACTCCAAATGTGACATGTCTGACCATGGCACCAGGTAAAACGATAGGGCCATCAGGAACCGCTGTATGCTTTATGCCGGTTCTAACCGCGTACGCTTTTTCTGTCACAACAGTATTGATATACTGCTTCCATTCAGGAGTCTCCAGGATGTCTCGCTTTGTTTCACACTCCAGAATCAGATCTCGTAGATGTTCAGGCTTCGCTTGATTGCCCTCGAACATTGCGACAAAATATTCCTGAAATTGTTCCAATGTCAGCGGGACAATATCCAGGCGTTGTTTCATATCACCCCTGGCGTACCAAATACCATGCCGGAAAGTTTCGGCAGTATTAGTATCTATTTTAACTGCAATGAACATGCCATACACAGGCTTTTCGTACTTTAATACCGCATCGGATACATGGCGTCTGACAGGCTCACCTTCCATCGCTTCCTGACGTGAGGAAGTGGACATAGTAACCTCAGTGAGGATTGTAAAATCGTCAAATTCACAATATAAATCACCCTTACCTCCGCCAGCGGCTGAAACGGGCATAAAATCAGAGTCTAATTTGAAACCACGTACCTCATAAGGCTTATTGACCATATGATCAATCGCCAGCGCTGCACGCCAAAGCGTCCATTCAAGATATGCAGGGGTTTCATCTTTAGGTACCTCGATGGCATTATCTTCGTCATACACCAACTTGCCGCCGCCTTTAATCAATAGCGTCATATAATCTGCGATTTCTTGCCACTGATTACACTGATCGTTGGCATATTGAATTTCATCTGTCTGTGCAAGAATGTTTTCAATCCTCTGTCTTGCAATATTGATTTCTGCTGGGGTATTCAGAGGTAGATCGGAAATATCACACAGAATATGGCGCTCTTTCACCTGTTTAAGCAAATCTTCCAACAGAGTTTTAGCGACATCTGCATTGTCGGTGGGCAGGGGGGCACCATTGCAGAGTAACTTATACTGCTCCATGATGGGAGTTGAACTTGCAGTAGTTTTTGCAAGTTTTTCTGCCAAAACATGTTTCGTTGGTACGATAATAAGACCTCTACCTTTGCGCTGAAGCACACCAGAAATGCGCAGGTATCGCATATTCATATCGCTGTAATCCAAAAAGTTGTCAGGTTTTTTGTTATAATTCTCGCCTCTTTTGGCGATCTCTTTTTTATCAAAAGGGCGCTTAGCCGGAGCGGAGGCTCTCCGCTGGCGCAGATCAAGAATATTGTCAACGACTTCGTTCAAATCACAACTGGGATTGGTGGTATGTCCCCACAGTGCGAATTCGATTCGGCTCATTTCAGAGGACCCCGTACGTTTCTCAAGTTCCAACATGATTGCCAGCAACCATCTCAACGGGGAGAAGTGATGTATTCCATCCGGCATAGGGAACTGCTCCACACTCATAGCCCGAAGATAACACTCTTGAACCGCAGGATATGTATCTGCTTTCAAAAACACTCTACCAAATGGTGTAATATCATCCAGTGGGCCTAAATCTTCTTGTTCCTTTTTTGAAATTTGAGGATAAATTAGGCCATTTTTTGCAAACATCAATCGCCACTTACGAGCATGGCTGCCAGAAGTATCCTTACCTTCCTCGTTTTGAATAATGCCTTTTTCATTCAGGTAATTCATAAACCCAATTTCATTGTCTTTGCCTCGAAGATTTCCTACAAAAGGAGATCCAGCAAACACCTTAAAGCCATCTTGGATACGATTGGGATTACGCAAACCTGTATTACCAACCAGCCAAATATCTATATGCTCATTCATGTGATGGCCTCCAATCAATACCCAACAAACAGATACTCCTGAACAGAATTTCTGTGTGTTTTTGCTTCGTTTTGATTGCCAAAAGAATACTTGTAATCTATAGGAATTACTTCAACATGCTCTTTATACTTAGCCATAATTGCTACCATTTCGTCTTGTGTAGGAAGGCTATTAGAGGAGTAAGAGACAATAAGAATGCTCTTAGAAAATTTCTTAAAGAGTTTGTCAAAAGCGTCTACGGCACCTTTGCGTGTAGAAAAGGGTGTAGGATACGATTTGAACTTTTTGGTTTGTGTGTGTTCCTGGATTTCTACGCCCTTCCAATCGCGAGCCAATCCCTCTACAAAATGGTATCTTCGTACATACTCGTTGTCAGAGAGCGGAGAATAATACGGTGGATCAATATAAACTAAGTCAGCTTGTTCAACTCGCAAATCCATAGCATCGCCATGCTTGGAACGATTTACCTTACCATTATCAAACACTGCGCTATTAACAGCGACGACTGCATCCAAAAATTGTTCAGCCAAAGACTTTTGCAGATCCTTCCGCCCATCATCATATCTATGTCCTGTATAGGTGAAGATGCCTCTTGGACGTTTCTTAATGCATGCACGAATAAGCGCAGTCATAGCAATCGCATGTTTATAAGGGTCACGAATTGCAGCGATATTGGTACGGAGCATATCGATTAAAGCATTTTCTTCATCGCTATAATATAATCCTTGAAATTTAGTAGATACAAAATGATCAGATTCTTTACGAGCAATAAGAAGTTGCTCAGCTTCTTTCAAGGGCAAAGTGACTGTATTATTCTCAATCATGGCCTTTGTAAATGTTGCAGACATTGCCATGTAATCGTTGCTAATGACGGCTTTGCCTTGCGCCTTGAACATATAGCCAACAATTCCGGATCCAGAAAACAAATCTACCACTGTATTCACATTAAACTGCGATGCAACACACCAAATCTCAGAAAGCAGTTTACTCTTGGAACCCATAAATCGGGTCGGAGGGTATGAAGATACCTGTTCTGGCAATGGTTTTGGTACCAATTTAATCAATGTACGCTGTTTAGGAGGGACTGTGACAATAACATCTTCTCCCTTTCTGGTACTGCCATTGCAAGAGATATGCCTTTTGGTCTGAATCACATCAATAGTAAACGGCGCATAAAGCTCATGCACCAATGGATGATTAGAATTAGTCAGGACGATATGGCATCCACGTTCATGCAAAGTCATAACCATTTTTGCTAACTCAACATGATCTTCTTCATAGAATTGCTCTTTAGTATATCTCTTAAAATCTGAATATTCAGAAATAGGTAAGTAAGGCGGATCAAGAAATACAAAATCTCCCGGTTGTGCATAGCGTTCTAAAACTATAAGATAGTCGCCACATACAATTTCAGCCTTCTTCAAAGCATTAAATGCAGCTCTCAAACCATCTTCATCACAAATTTTTGGATTTTTATATTTTCCGAACGGAACATTAAACTGTCCTTTTTTGTTAACACGATACAAACCATTATAGCATGTCTTATTTAAGAAAATTGTTCGTGCTGCTGCTTCAGCTTCAGGCAACATTGTCCAGTCTTGCCCCCGGACCTTATAAAACATTTCCGGTGTATTTTCGTATTTTTTTAACTGATAAATTACATCTTCAACATGCTCAGACACCTGACGATATAAATTGATGAGTTCAGGATTACTATCCGCAATAATAGCTCGTTCGGGCTGAAGTGCAAAAAACATTGCACCTCCTCCAAAAAACGGTTCTATATATCTTCCGTAGGAAGGCGGTACTTTGGGAAGCAAATCCCCTAACATTTGCGTTTTGCCCCCGGCCCATTTCAAAATGGGTTTTGCCGGAACGGCAATAGTCTGTTTCAGTGCTTGTCCAGCCAATGCCCGCACCTCCTTTATTTCGTATTCTCTGGTACTAATTCCATAATATCTCCAATATCACAGTTCAATGCTGTACATATTTTTACCAGCACATCCGTTGTAACATTTTCGTTCTTTCCCAGTTTAGCCATGGAGGCATGGCTAACACCAGCAGCAACACATAAATCTTTCTTTTTCATGTCTCGATCAATTAATATTTTCCATAATTTTTTATAGCTTACAGCCATCTTTACACCTCATTTGTTGCAGCTGTGAATACCGCTTATACTGAAAGAAATTCAGCAATCGCTGAATTTCTTTCAGTATATCACACTTATCCTTTTATCTCAAGAAAAACGAGATATTTACGGCATGACTAAAATCCTTACATTTGATAATTACTGCACAATTTGTGATTCAAATGCTACTCCGGAAGCATAGGTTTCCCCAGCAATAATCTTTACTGCATAATAGCCAGCATTAGTATATTTGTCATATTCCTCCGTCTCTCTTGTTGCCGCCAAATTCGTAACCGTATAGATGGCCTTTTCCATAATACCAGCGGCCATAGCGATATCCGGAGTGGGGTGGGCAGTTTGCACAGTCACCACCACAACAGCCGTTCTTTTTCTTTTTACCCCGGACAGCCGGGGAGGAACTCACCGCAAAAGCAGCCAGCGTGGCGAAGAGGCCGACTTTGTAGAGGGAGAATGTACTGAACTAGCTCCTGCTGTCCATATGTGGCAGGTATGTCATCGAAATATCAATCTTGGCCCGCCGGGAAAGCATTGGGGAGGATACGTTGTCAATCATCATGTGGATTTCTTCCCGTTGTTTCCCATCAAAGGGCATATCCGTCTGCTCAGCAATCTTGCTTAGAACAGACTCTTCCACCGTGCCTATCATCTCTAGCACCTGACCCGGGGTAAAGAGGGCCCAAGCAGAAAACGCCTTGTCCAGAAACTTGGTAGCAAAGGCTTCATCGCGAAATGTCCGTTCCTGTGCCATTTCCCACACCTCGTCTACCGGTCCGTAGTCGAACAGCCGATAGGTGTAGTTCTTCTGGGTGCAGGGCAACCAGTCTTAAAAGCCTTCTTAATAGTCTCCAGGTCATCTGTTTCATAGTTGATGCCTCATGCAACTCTTACGGTTCCGTCTCATAGGGCCAGGTGTTGATGCCGCCGAATTCGTAGATATTGGTGTAACCCAAGTCAGCCAGAGTAGAGGATGCGGTCTTGCTACGGTTTCCACTGCGGCAGTAGACCAGAACCGTGGAGTCCGTTTCCGGGATCACTTCGGCGGCAGTATCTTCATCAATGGTACCTACTGGCAACAAAACAGCACCAGGAATGTGGCTGCTGTCGTACTCGTCCTGCTCCCGTACATCCAGAATGATGACCTCCTGCGTATCCATCATCTCTTTGGCTTCTTCCTGGGTGATCTGCTGGTAGGAGCCATCTGAGGCATTCCCGCCGCATCCAGTTAGCAACAACAGAATAGAAAGAAATAGGGGGAAAATTCGTTTCATTTGAGTTCCTCCAGAAGTCCGGCAGCAAAGGCTTTGTGCCCTTGCTCCGTGAAGTGTACGCCATCGTAGGCTAAGGGGATGTCCCACTTTCCGGCGTCGGCAAAACGAATACCCATTCGTTCCGCAAGGACCCGACAGAGCCGGGCAAAGGTGCGGGAATCATCAATGATCTTCGCACTGGGCACCCATGCTCCTAGAGTAACTGGCGGTGGTGCGATCAGCAAAATTTTGTTTTGATCCAGGGAGAGTCCTGAGAGAAATCGATCCAATCTCTCAGCGGACTTCTCAGGACTTCGTCCCTGGAGTAGATCATTGGTCCCAAGCATGACAATCAGCAGATCTGTGTCAGTAGGGAAGGCGGGAACCGCAGTCGGAATCTCCCGGCCATTCTGGCCCATGTTATAGGCCGACCAGCCGGTTTCCGCAGCCAGGATGTCCACCCACCGGCTGTCCGCGTCATAGCGCCCGCCGAAATAGCCTCGAGGGTCATAGCCGTAGGTGTTAGAATCACCGAAGCAAATGACGTTCACCCTCTGAGTTTTTTCTCCCGTTGTCGTAGTATCTGCATTCATGGCTCAATTCCCCAAATCTTTTTCAATCGTTCCACTGTATATACCCATTTTTGATCTCTGGGGCGGCAAACAGAATTTTGGTTGCCAAAGAAGCCAATCTCCCTTACTGCTTGAGCCTCTGGAATGGTTTTGAGCCGATCGACCTGTACAACATATTCTGCGTTCACCGGATCATCATTCGAATATAAATAGTCACCTTGTGTCTGCAGAGATGAAAAACCAACCTGCTGTCCGTCAACGGTAAATCGAACATCCTTCGCTTGCTGAACTTCACTTCTGACAATACCAACACCCACATAACCAGTATGCGGGATGTTAACCCAGACCCGATCGCCAGGGCTAAGTAATTTCAAGGTATTGGAATACCAAGCACCACCTCCTGCAGAAATAAAACCGTACTTTTGAGCATCAACCCACGAGCGCTCTCCGCTTCCAAATGACACATAGTATTCCTGATTCCACTGTCGAATAGATTTGGGATCTGGCCGCTGTTCCTCTACATCTTCTTCAAACCAGGCGCGGCTAATAAGACGCTTTGTACCGCAACAAACTACATGGAAAAACATAATGTTGATATCAACTTCATATTTTTCCCTCAGATAGCGAATAATCCGTTCGGTACTATCATCCATTTTGGCAGCGACGATAACCATTTTGACATTTTTATTGATGCTGCTTTCGTCCAATACTGTACCATACTTTTTTTCATAGGCTTCATTAAGTGTAGTTTGACCACTAGAAAACTGTAGATATTGTTCTGCCAATTCTTCCAATGTCAAATCGGCCATACAAGAAGCGTAATCGATCGCCTGCGCTGTAACCTCTCTTGGTGTCAAATCCTTTTTCAATTCTACGACAACCAAGTCTCCATCGTGATCCATGCAAAGTAAATCAATATATTTCCCTGCAACTGTGCGTACCTGCCGGCCAATCAGTAGCCAATCTGGATTCAGAATTTCTATGTGCTCTGCTAGCAAATCTTCTAACTCTTTTTCGTTGGTCAGTTCTGCAGGCTGCAGTTGAACTTTATCATCCAAAGACCAGATTACTTGAGAAATTGCCAAGGTAATCACCATCCAATCAAATAAATACCTATTTCAGACGACTAAAGTAGCTCTCCAACTTCTCATCGCAAATCCGCTCGATTTCCTGCTTTTCATCCCGAGTCAGTTTCTTCCAGACAGACTCGTCCACCTGAATCACGCCCAGGGTCTTGGTATGGTGGAGCATCTGCATATCCTCAAACCGCTTGAAGGGGTTTGACAGGATATTCCGCTGAGCCTGGGCATCGGTATAGCCACCCTTGGCGTAGATGCTGTTGGTCTTTTCCACCACCAGGCCAGCAGCCCGGCGGGCCTCATAGAACTCCCGGAAGTAGGTAACGATGTCGCTGAGCTTTACCCGTCCCTTTTCGTCGGCAAACAGCAGCACCGCCTTGAGGAGTACCGGCTTGTAAGAGTAGCTCATATCCATCTGCCGCACCATATCTAGAAACAGATCCTTGCGGTTGGAGTCATCGATGAGGGTCCAGCCGTACTGCTCCGCATACTTCCGGAGCGTTTCCTCCTTGAAATACTTGAAGGTTCGGTGCTCACTCATGGGCACCACCAGATCGGGCACCAGAAGGCCCTCCCGGACATACCGCTCGATAGTCTCTGTCTGCACATCCACCCGACGGACAAACTCTATCTGGGAAATCATGCCGGCCGCTTCCTCCTGCCAGTTGAAGATGTCCACCAGCTCGTAGTCCAGGGCGTCCACCGGCCAGTCGATGAGGGCATCCGGGCGTTCGCCTTTGTCATAAAGCCCCTGTTCAGCGGTTTTCTGCTGTTTTGTGCCCAGCACCAGGGCGCCGGGCTTGTACTCCTTCAGCCGGAACAGCCGGTGCATGGAGTAGGGCATGTTGTACTGGCTGGCATTGTCTACGAAGTCGAAGACCATCAGGCTCTCCTTGCCCGGGGCCAGCCGCATGCCCCGGCCCAATTGCTGGGTGTAGAGCACCTTGGACATGGTGGGTCGGGCCATGAACAGCACCTCGGTGGCCGGGCAGTCCCAGCCCTCGTTGAGCAGGTCGCAGGCGCACAATACCCTTGTCTCGCCCTTCTCAAACCTGGCCAGCACCTCCCGGCGGTCGCTGGCCTTTACCTCACCGGACACCGCCTCAGCGGCCACACCAGCGTCGTGGAGCCGTCCAGCAATTTCCTGGGCGTGCTTGACGGAGGCGCAGAAGATGACCGTCCGCTTGTCCTTCACATACTGGAGCCAGGTGTCCACGATGAGCTGGTTCCGCTCCGGCACATAGATTTTGCTCTCCAGATCCCGGATGTTGTACTGGACGCTGTTGAACCGCACCTTGGTCAGGTCGATATTCGTGTGGATGCGGATGCACCGCACCGGCACCAGCTCGCCGATCTCCACGGCGGTTTGGATGTCCAGCTTGTGGGCGGTGTTCTTGAAAATATCCAGAATGTTCTTGTCGTCGGCCCGCTCCGGCGTGGCCGTCAGCCCCAGGGTAAATTCCGGTGTGAAATAGGACAGGACCTTCTGATATGTATCGGCAGAGGCGTGGTGGGCCTCGTCCACAATGATGTATCCGAAGTCATCCGGTTTGAACCGCTTCAGGTTCAGAGCCACGCTCTGGATACTGCCGCAGACCACAAAGGCGTTGCCCTGCTTCATGCTCTCCACATACCGTCCCACCGTGGCTCTGGGCCACAGCTCCCGGAAGGTCTTTGTGGCCTGGTCTACCAGTTCCACCGTGTGGGCCAGGAACAGCGTCCGTTTGCCAAACCGCTTAGCATCCATGACGGCGGTCACTGTCTTGCCGGTGCCGGTGGCGTGATAGAGCAGGGCGATGGTCTCGAAGTTGCAGCGCATTTTCTCCAACGATGCCAAAGCCTGTCTCTGATGTTCCTTCAGCTCCAACTGAGAGCCGTCCAGGGACTTGCCCCGCTGGGTGGGGAGATAGTCCTCAATTTCCTTGAAGCTGGGGTGTTGGCCCAGGAATACCCGCAGTTCGTCCTTGACGGTCTCCGGCTGCTGCTGCATCTGCCGCACCGCCCAGCGGTACACATCCCAGCCCAGGTAGATCATGCTGTTCTGCTTGAGCAGGTCATCATAGAACTTGTTCTGGGAGATCAGCTTGGGGTTGTGGGAGGCCTCGTCATCGATCTCGATGGCCACCTTCTGCCCGCCATTTTCGATCAGGAAGTCGGCAAACCGGCTGTTCTGATAAATGTCGGAGAAGGGATATTGAGAGTAGAGATAGCCGGCTTTCTCGGCGCCGAAGGCGTCGGAGAACAGTTCAATGAACAGATCCTCAGCACTGCTGCCCGAGGCGGAAGAATAACTAGACATGGAGGTCACCTCACTTTTTTTCAATCCCACCAAGCGCCCACAGGAGAAAATCCAGCTTTTTGGCTATAGACATAGTACGGTTTGGAATAATCCGATCAAATGCAACAAGCGGTTCTACCATTTCTGAAGCTGCTTCCAAACAACGATAAACGAAAGAGATCTGTTTTAAGATTTCTTCATCCTGCCAGATTTTTGCATCAATGTTTGGCAGATAAGTGCGATGAATTTGCAGCGCTTGATCTACTTGGCTATCATAGATCGGGCGGCTGGGATCAATGGTGTGCAACATCTTTGAAATAAAGGAAAACTCATGCCGCCCATCCACTTGGGAAAGCTGTCTCGCAACATCAACGAAAGATATATCTGGGTCATTTTTAATGGCTTCAAATAGTGAGAAAAAACTGTCACGATACTGTTGTGATACAAAGCGCATCCGATAATACCCAGCGAACTTTCTCCTGTATTCTAAATCGCGAGCAACATTTCTTAGATGCAAGTTGTCTTGTAGCCAATAGTATGTATTTAGCATTTGTGGAGGAATTTTTTCAATAATAATATTCTGGTTATTCAAAATTTTGAGGGCAAGGACTTGATAGTCAGAAGGTGAACAAACCTCTTTCAAGAGAATCTTTTTCCCAAAACCACCCCGTTTAGCTGCCTTGGCTGCTCGCACTTTTTCCAATTCTTCCAGCGTCCAGCCGCGGGCTTTCACGACAGCCTGCATGACCTCCAGAAGGTCGGCCAATTCCTCCAGAGATTTGCTCTCCTGGTACTCTAACAGTTCCTCGTTCAATTTCTGGTCCAGGAGAGTTATGTAGTCATCGTCAGAGAGCGTTTCACAGATGCAGGTTTTCCCATCTGCTTCGATGATCTCTGGAATACGATCCCGAACCAATTTGTGATATTGTTTCATACCCTTACCCTTTCCGGAAACGATCCAGCCAGGACTTTTTGAACGGAATATTAAAGAAAGTCTTTGCTTCTTCCAAATTCATCACAACCCAATCTCTGGCTTTATGGGCCTCTAGCGTTTCGGGAAGTTCCTTAAGAATACGGTCTGCTTCCCACGTGGCTCCGGCATTATACCGGATCTCGTTATTTCGTTCAGAAATTTCGAAGGATGACCGGCTGATATTCCAGGCGTTGCGAATGGTTTTAATGGCGTAACTGCCGGTCACTTTTTCGCTGAAATAGTCCTCCAATGTAAGATGGCGTATATACTCTGGGAAGTTCGTTTTCGAATATTCCTCAAAAATCTCCACCAATACATGCGAGGATTCCGCCAAAATATCCGGTGCGCTCTCAGATTTATCGCTCTTCATTTCTTCCAATAGATCCGACACAATTGTCAGCATCCGACGCAGATATTCTCGGTACAAGGCGGTTCCAACTTCACGCTGCACTGTGCGCACAATGCTGCTGCGCATGACCTCCGTGTTGGTAAGGCCTGCCTGTACCCGACAAATCACGGTACGGCGGATCACTTCCGGAGCGACAGCTTTTACATCTTCGTTTGCGCTGATGACCACCGCCGGATAGTGCAAAAGGTTATCCGCTACACCAAAGTCATCATTTTTTATAGTTTCAATGGCATGTTGGTTAAAGCGAGTATTGGTCAGATCGTCTACAATAATCGGCGCACCCTTTACGGTGCGTTTGAGTCCCTCAATGCTGGAGCGAGTAAAATCAGGCGCGGAGATTTTCGTCTTCTGCCCAATCATCATTTTCAGCAGCGTTTCCAAGAAACTGGTCTTCCCTGCTTTACTCTGACCGTATACCAGTCCAAACACAGGGTAAGGAAGCAGATTTTGATTATAGCGTACTGCCATATCTCGCATACAGGCCATAAATGGGGTGCAGAAGAACCAGTTGGCGAATTCGAAGTAGCGTCTTTGCATCCCCACCACATCTCCGTGGAACTTCTCGTAACCATCCATATATTTTAGAAACAGAGAAACATCCTTTTCGATCTCCGCTCTGGATGGATTCAGTTCCAGATCCGTGCCGTTCAGACGCGCCATCAACTCGTCTGGAAATACTTCCAATTGCGGGTATTCGCTCCGCAGTTCCTTCTCTTGAGTTTGTGTAGCCACTACTTGTCGGCGAATCATCTTTATCTTTTCTGGAGAAAGCATCAACTTACCTTTTTTATCAGGTTTGGGGACACAAGGTGCGAACTTACCTGCCAAATTTTTTACATCCAAGACAAAGCGCACTTCTTCTTTAACCTCGTCAATGGGCTGTAGCAGTAGAGCTTTTTTCGTTTGAATAGTTCTTGCAATCGGTAAATCTTCCAAATGAGTTCCATCATCAGCGCTGACCAAGGTTTCTTTTACAATTTGATCGGTACAGTCTTCCCGCAGTTGGCAGTAGCAGTCCCAGTACCAATCGTAAGCGGCATCGCCGTCCACATAGCAAATATTTTCCCGCTGATATCCACCAAATGCCGCACGAGAGAGATTTGCCGAGCCCATAACCACCCGTTTACGCCCATCTATAGCAGACAATAGGTAGATTTTCTCGTGAGATAACACACTGCGCGCAACAAAAAACCGTAGCGTGTTATTCTCAATACGAGAAACCAGCTCCATCTTCATCTTGCTGGCGGTATCCCGTATACGCTCCACCATCTTACACTGATAGGCCATTACTTCTTGCAGAGAATAGGAAATCACCTCATCACAACCAAACAGGATCTCTGCATACGTGAAGAGATTAATCAGTTTATAAACAAAATCAATGCCAGAGGAATAAGTTATGGCGTGCAATGTATCAAACCCGGAAAACAATTCTTTCCAGGAAAGTGTTTCCGTGCCCACAAACTCCATTTTAACAACATCGAGAGAATTTGATGGCTGAGCATCAACCTTCTCTTGAACACTTTCAGGCATATCAAATAGTGATAAGGTTTCCATCCATCTCCCTCCTTAACTATTTATCAGTAAAGGCTACTCCTTTTCAGCTGCTCTAAAATTTCTTCATCCGCTGGACAGAACATGTAATGATCAATTTCATCCACTGTAATCCAGCGGATGTCGTTGTGCTCCAGTTTCTGTGGAATACCTTCCCGGATGGCAGCATGAAACAGCGTCAAATGGACGGTTAAATCCGGATATTCATGGATTACATCCATAAATACTTCGCCTACATCCAGCGTAATGGCCAGTTCCTCCTGACATTCCCGAATCAGTGCCTGCTCTTTGGTTTCGCCAGATTCAACCTTTCCGCCAACGAACTCCCACAGGAGCCCCCTGGCCTTGTAATCCGGACGCTGACAAATCAAAAATTTATCCTTGTCCCCAATTAGGGCTGCGACTACCTCAGTCATTATTTCACCCCTATCCTAATAGATTAAACACATACTACGTTGCTATAGAGTGAATCCTGCTATGCCCAGTATACTTACATTTTCAATATTCGACAAGCACTTTAACCCGCTACAGCGGCTTTTCTATTGTTCCATCTTTACTAATTTGCGTTCACATTTTTGGTACTGCTGTTACTGAAGGGTTACTTTACATTTATTTTATTAGTATAACGAAATATTTGTCCGATAAATAGGACTATTCTTTGTGCTATCCTCTTCCGCGACAATTACCTGCAAAAATACAGCGAACTTGCAGACTTAATTACATTGCAGTACAATATGGGTAATATCAAACTCGATTCCCTAACTAGAAAGCAGACAGTTTCAGATATGTTTAACTTCACAATAGACAGCAAAACTGTATCTGTCTTCTCCAATGATAAACCAGGAGTACCCATTATCTATCTCAATACTTTATCCAGTGAAGGGCAGAAGGTATTTGAGGCTGCACAGGCCACTGGTTGTCAGTCGTTTACACTGGTGGCCATCAGTGATTTGAACTGGAACCACGACATGGCGCCGTGGGATAGCCCGCCTGCTTTCAAAAATGCAACTCCCTGCACCGGTGGTGCGGACGACTATCTGCGGCTCCTGACCGAGGAGATCATCCCAACGGCAGAGAAGGAGATTAATGGTGTGCCGTCCTGGCGTGGGATCGCCGGGTACTCTCTGGCCGGGTTGTTTGCGTTGTATGCCATTTACCAGACGGATCTATTTTCTCGTGTAGGGAGCATGTCCGGCTCTCTCTGGTTTCCAAGTATGAAAGAGTATATCTTCTCCCATGAACCGAAACAGTGGCCAGATTGTATGTACTTTTCTCTGGGAGATAAGGAGAGCAAGACCCGAAACCCGATCCTGCGAAGCGTCCGCCAGAACACGGAAGATATCCAATCCTTCTTCCAGGACAAAGGGATTGACACGGTGTTTCAGCTGAACCCTGGGAACCACTACGACCATGCGGTGGAGCGCACCGCCGCAGGCCTTTGTTGGCTCCTGAGTAGGTGAGGTAACTTCTCCTCCCGCCAGGCTGTATTCTTTGTATAGGCGTGTTAAAAATTGATACGCCTGACTCAAAAAACATCTTGCTTCTCGGCCTCTGCAGAGGTACAATACCCCAAACCTGAACATGAAAAAGAGCCCTTCTTGACCAGGCGGCGGCAGCGGATGCCTCGCCTGGTCAAGAAGGGCTCTTTGACCACATGTTTGACCACAGACAGCGCCGGAGCACTCGGAAACAGTGAAATTAAGAGCGTCAAAGAGTGAGCGAAATGTAGCGGAAAGGGTTAAAACCAATTAGAAATAACCAGAAAAAATTTAGTTCAACCGTTTGGGACCATCAGGTCGGGAGTTCGAGTCTCCCATCTCGGGCCAAAATGTGTTGATAAAAAAGATGCACAGCAGAAATGCCGCACGAAAGTGCGGCATTTCTGCGTTTTTACAAAGAATGCTGGCTAAATAACAGGAAAAAGTCAAACTATTGAAAACCAGACCCCGTTTCCCCAAAATCACGCTCCAGAGAGATGCAAATGCGGCAATTTCAGCACTGAAGTGTTTCGAACTCTCCGGCTTTCCCGCACCTCCGAAGTTTTCCATTCGCAACGGTAAACTTTGGGGGCCTCTTTGCTTTTCAGAAGGGGTCGGGCGCATGGTACTTATGCTGCGCTTGTTCGCCATTCTTTGTTGGTGTTGGTAATAGCTTTCACAATGCTTTCTGGGTATACTTGCGTTACCATCAAGGAAGGAGGCCAGTACAGAATGGCAGAGACGAAAAACCTATGCACCCAGATCGACCTGGCCCTCCATACGAAGGTATGTGAGGAGCGGGAAAAAGCAGGCCAGACCACCAGCCAGTACATCACCCAACTGCTTATGGAATACTACGAGATGAAAGAAAATGGAGGGAAAAGCAGCATGGAGAATAAGGGAAACAGAACGATGGCATTTCAGATCTCAGAGGAACTCTTCCAGCGGATCAAGCGGTACCTGGAGCGGGAGAGCAAGCACCTGGGCCGTAAATATACGCAGCGGGAATTCGTTCTGGACCTGATCACCGAGGCACTGGACGCGGCAGAAGCGGTTGGGGAAGCCTCTGGAACCCGCCAAGAGGAAGGGGAGGCCCTGGAATCGACACTGGCAGAGAACACCCCCGTAGAGGCGGAATCCGAACCGGAAAAGCCAGGGTATGATGCCGACTGGTCAACCGCCATCGGATGATGAACGAACCAAGCAGGAAAAGCTGTTCAGGACATCCGCTCAGACCGGATGTCCTGAGCAGCTTTTGTGCGTTGCTGCAAACCCAGCAGGACTTGACAGGCATTTAAAATGTAGCATATAATGGATATGCCGCATGAATAGTCTCTCGCCTCACTGATTCTGACTTGGGTAAATATACCCACATTATGATATAGGCGACAAGGCAGATCATGCGGCATTTTTGCAACAAAATGGAGATGAGCTGTTATGGAGAACAATGTGGTTTCAGAATATCTGCTCGGCATTGAAATTGACGGCGTGAAACAGGGCGTGGTTAAGGTAGCAAATCCATCCCCCCAGACAATCGAACTTGATTTGGCGTCGTTTGAGGTCTTAAAAGATGGGAAAACTCATCAGATTCGGCTGACGGAAGTGTCCGCCTAAAGAGTATGCGGTATAGGCATGGACGAACACTGAATGTTCGCTTAATGCCCAATATTCAACTATTATTAACAGAACAGCCCGGAGAGAGCTTTTCATAAAAGCTCTCTCCGGGCTGTTTTTGCTTTTGGGAGGTGAAGTATACGGAGACAAGAACAGATCATCGTTTTTCGGACACGGAAATGCAGATCGCCAGAGAGACGGATCTGCCGGACCTGCTGGAGCACCTGGGATACCAGGTCAGACAGATCGGCAGGGGG
>ENA-ORRT01000317-ORRT01000317.1-human-gut-metagenome-genome-assembly--contig:-NODE-317-length-42125-cov-7.76149_pt1 | contig 42125 bp, 46 predicted proteins | sample MGYA00242181_ERZ509146 | MGnify/ENA primary metagenome ERZ509146 (study PRJEB26280, sample SAMEA2338624) | human gut metagenome | biome: human gut; feature: human-associated habitat; material: faeces...
CCCTGCCGTACCGGCAGCACCGTTTATTATCTGTTCTGTGACGAGCAGCGCTGGTTTTTAGAGCGTATTGGTTAAGTTCATAATTGTTGGCAACCATATGGCAACCAATGGTATTACCACTTTAAAACACAAATAAACCCAGCAAGCCTGACAGGCTGCTGGGTTTATTTTATTAGTATCTTCTATTCTTCCTCGTCATCATCTAATAAACTTTCTAAATCAATATCGCTATTTACAAATTGCTGTACCTCCTCCGGCGTCAAAAACATACTTAATATTTTTTCTTTATATGTTTGCAGAAAATAAAAATCGGTAAGTTCTATAATCGGGTTATCATTTTCTGCCTTTAAACTACCTGTAATAATTAATCTTGTATCCGCATCAAGCATATCAATTACTTTTTCTTTTGCTTCTTCATTTTGGCATTTTATAGCCAAAATTATGCTTTCTTCCATTCCATCTGGCCTAAAACTGTATTTTAAACACAATCCCTTCCTGTCCGGGTAATCTAAAATAGTGCCGGTTAAAATAATTCTATTCATAATATATACCTCACATTTCCATGCCATTATCCCTTACATCGACGTTTAAGTCGGCTTTCATGCCACCTTTAACCCGCTCGTCGCGCGTTTTATTTACCGCTGCTTTCAGCTTGTTCAAGCTGCTTTCGAGCTTTTCTTGTAAGGTCGGGTCGCGCCTATCCTGGTTCGCCAGGTTAGATTTTTTAATAAATCCGGCTGCCTCTTTATCTACCTTATAACTGAACTGCGGCATAATTTTTTGACTTAAACCAAGGAATTGTCTACCCAGATATTTCAAATTGCGGTTAGACTCTTTAAGCTGTTTAAGGTATTCTTTGCGCGCTTCGTTTTTATTTTTAAGCGCAGTTTCTATTTCTTTTATGCCGGCAATATGTTCCGGTTTCTGAATTTCGCGCTCGTAAATTTCCAACTTTTCAGCAAGATTTTTTCTTTTTCCAGCACATCATTTTGCCATTTAAGCAGCTTGTTTTTTTCTTCATTATAATCACGTTTATAATTAAGTTCGTGCCATTTCGGCGTCGGTTTTTGGGCGAAAGCATCAAAGGCCGCGTCAAATTTATTGCGCAGCTCTGCCACTTTCCTTTTCTCTTTATCTAAACGTTTGCTCTGCCCTTTTGTATAAACGGACAATGCAATTTTGTGAATACGGTCATCAGTTAAAATCAATTTTTGTGTAAGCTGTATGCTCTGATTGTTTTCTTTAACCTTGTTACCGATTGCAAATGCAGAAGAATAAAGACGGTCTGCAAATTTTTTGCCGTCCAGGGTAATTTCTTCCACAGTTTTTCCGGAAAGGTCTGCTTTCAAATTTACCAGATTTAATTTTTCATGGGCTTCAAGTTCACGCAGTTCTTTAATTACATTCTGGTATTTCTTTATTTCTTCGCAGGTCGTTTTTATTTCTTTTGACAGCACATACAAACGTGCTTTATCTGATAAATGTTCAAATTTAAAATCCGGTTTCTTCATTTGTTTTTTCATTTGGTTTGCCAGTTTTGGTCCCAGATGATTTTGCGCCGGACGGTCATAAAAATCAAATTGTTCTTTATCGTTTTTGAGCATAGCTTCGGACCGCAAATCGCGTAATGATTTGCAGCTTACCCTTGCTTCTATTCCATTTTTTTCGTAAGCTTCATTAATAATTCGTTCTAAACTTTTGCGTACTTTTAATACATTTTGAGGACCGGCACCATTCTTTGCAGTAAAACGGTCATCTTTTTTATAACCGCCACGTTCCGGGTATTTTTTATTATACCTTTTAAAAAACTGGTAATCGGGTTTTACGTTTTGTTTGTTTTCAATTATGCGTTCACTGAACATAATGTGCGCATGCGGCTGCCTTTTATCATTATCAAGTGCTGCATTTTTTTCATGGATTGCAAAGCAATACGCTTTATTATTGCCAACATTTTCTTCGACAAAGCGCTGCACCAATTTTATATTTTCTTCGAGTGTTAGTTCCGACGGCAATGCAATTTCAAATTCCGTGTAAGCGTTGCCATCTTTACGTTCATACAAATCTGCTGCCGCAAAAAAGTCAGTAGGTTTTGCAGACCAGTCAGGCAAATTGCCGAATTGCTTATATACAAGTTCTTCTTTTTTCGGTCCGTTAGCATAACTGCCTTCGCGCAAAATGTATTCGCAATGACGTTTAGCGTTGCCGGTTTTTCCGTTTTTTATTGAGCAATGGTAAGTTGCCATTTCTGCAAAACCTCCTTTCCGTTTTTTGTTTATGATTTTAGTTTTTTAATTTCGCGCTACCAGCGCGACAGGAACGTATGTGACGATTTTGCTTTTACCTTTTCAGAAAAGGTAAAGCGAAAACGGCGGCAGCCGTGAAGCACGGGTTTCTGCGCGCAGTGAGAAACCCATAAGTGCGCCTCGATATTCCATCGAGGACTGGCATAAAAAAAGAGACTACCGCAATCAGGGTACACTTAACCCTTAATTAAACGATAGTCTCACTTTTTTTAATCATTAAAAGTTATTTTTCAGAGACGCCTACAATAGTAGGTATTAGATGTTTTTATTATAACTAACAATAAAAAAATTTGCAAGGCGTTGTTTTTTTCTTGTTTTCATTTAGATTCCTTCAACAGTAAAATTGAATTTCAACAGCTTAAATCTGACTTACTTTTTCATCAAATATGATAATTAAAATTACCGACAAAATTCTCATATTTAATTTTAATTTTTATTATTACTTCCGACAGTTTTCTCATATTTAGTTTTACAATTCGCCTTTCTTTTATTATAATTGCTGATTTTTTGTTCCGACAAAAACCTCATATTTAAAATTAATTTTATAATTTACATTCCGACAATTTTCTCATGTTTGTTTTTTTATTAAACAAAAAAATAAAGAGCGTTTTTTACGCTCTTTATTTTTGTTCATCTAATTTTTTTATTATGTAATTGATAATATGACTTCTAATAAGTGGATTTTCTAATGCGTTATCTAAATTTTCGAGCTGTGCTAATTTTTCTTTTATAATAATTATGCTGGTATGTTCCAGTGCTTCGTTGTAAATTTTTATTTTTTCTTTTTCATCAAGGTCGCGTAAATTTTTCAAAACCATTATTTGACGTTCCCTTAATTTTTCTTCTGGCGTTTGTTTTTTCGCGTGCACTTTATTTATATAATCATTTACGATTGCAGTAATTACAAAACCTGAAAAATTAGATTTATTTGTGTCGCATTTTAGTGCATACTTGTAATTATTTTTTATTCTCTCAAAATCGTATATTTCAAAAATTTCAATTAGTTTTTCTTCTTTGATGCCGATGCTGCATAATTCATTAAACAGTTCTAATTCTTCGTCAGGTAATTTTTCAGCAAACGTATTTCGTTTAGTGAATTTAAAAACTATTTCGGTCGTTTTTCCTTTACCTCGTCCTCCATTGCATTCGTATTCAACATGAAAGTTAGTTTTTTCGTTTATTTCTTTTACGGCCGGATTAAGAACAAATCTTTTTAAATCTGCTAATAATTTATATTTTTTTTCAATCATCAGCATTGATTTTATATCTTCGATTTTCATTTTTCTATATCCTGTGTTTTCGTATTGTTTTATAAAACCGTAAATTCTTGATGTGTACGCTGAATGGAATGTTAAAATCTCTTGAATGCCAATTTTAGTAAATTGCTGTTTAAGTTCAAAAAAGTATTTGTGCAATTTTCGGTCTATTGAAATTTCCATGAATCCGTCGCCAGTTGCTTCTACACTTGAAATAAAACTGGCGTCTATCCATTTTTCTTTTTCTTCGTTTTCATCAAACCTGGTTTGTACGGTTATGTCTTTTTTTCTGAGCTGGTTAAGGTATGTTCTCAGTTCTGCTATGTAACCTTTGTCGAGAGATATTCCGATAGCTTTTGCTAAATCGCGTGCTCTAAATCTGTAAACGCAAAAATTTTCATCTTCTTCTTTGATTTGTGATATTATTGCAAACCAAAGCTTAATCTGTTTGTTTTTCAAATCATATTTTGCGTTTATAATTTCGTTTCCGACTTTTACTCGTGCTTTTGGTTTTACCTGTGTATCACGAGTTATTAAATCTAAAGCTAGCTGGATGTTTTCGTTGTTTATTTCTGTATTTTTGTTCTTCATAGTTTCTCCGTTGCCGTTTTTTGTTTTATTATATCATAAAAATGAAAAGTGTAGTATAATATTCATAACAAATATGAAATGTACATCTGTCTATTCGCTGTTTAAGTTATTCACATGTGGATAATTCGCCTGTATATATTACTAACGTACTAAGTATATTACATTTTACATATTTTTATTATAAACATATTTTAGACACCCTTTCAAGCCAGAGCTGGTGCGGCTTCCGGGGTTTGAAATATGAGATAATTGTCGGTCAAACATGAGAAAACTGTCGGATGCAGAATTGTTTATTGCTTTAGAATTGGTGCTGTTTTGATTATGTTTTTTTAAAAAATGCTAAATATGAGAAATTTGTCGGAATATAAGAGTTTTTTGTCGGTGATATTTGCCAGACTTGTGGATAATTAAAGTTTTCAACAGTCAAAATTTCTCTTAAAATCGTTTTTGAGCCTTTAATAAAGAAAAATGATATATAGATATACCCAATGGCAAAAAAATCGCTGTGACGCCAAATATGCTAAAATTTGGGGCATGTTTATATTATACTGTTTTATAGCTTATTAAGAAAATTTGCTTTTCTGGTAATTTAATGTTTGGTTGAAGTGTAAAGATGTAAAGATATATTAGTGTCAAAATATCTTAGCATTTTAGTGTTAAAATAGTTTTAGATTTATTGGGCTTTTCTTATAACAGATTTTAACTGCTGTAAAATGGCTATATTTTTGTTTTGAGCGTTTTTTTTATTTGCTGTGATATTTTGATATGTGTTTTGTTGATAATTTAGCGAGAGCCCAATTTTGTATAAAATTTAGGCATGGAAATTTGTGTTGGGTGCGATGAGGTTCGTTTGAATAGTCATAAAGAAAATTTATAAAAGGTTTTATTTGAAATTATGCAAAAGTGTTAAAACATATTTGCATTTTAACACTAAGGTGTAAAAGTGCTAAAATGTAATAATCCAAAAATGTAAGAGTGTAAAAATATAAAAATGTTAAAATGGTAAAATATAGCAGTGTAAAAATGTTAAAATATATTAATATTTTAGTGTTAATATATCTTTACACGAAGATGTTAAAATGCTAAAATATAAAGTGTAACAACACTAAAATATAATAGCACTACGACACTTTAACACTTAAATATAAACATGTAGAAATGTTAAAGTGTCTACACATCATAATGCAAAGATGTTGAAATGTAAAAGTGCTAAAATGTTTTAGCACTAAAAATGAAAAATGCAAAAGTGTGGAAACACTAAAATGCTAAAATGGTAAAATATAGCAGTGTAAAAGTGTTAAAATATATTAATATTTTAGTGTCAATATGTCTTTACACAAAGATGTTAAAATATGTTAGTGCAAAGAAAGGGCGGTCGAAATGAAAGTAATTTCAGTTGTAAATACCAAAGGCGGAAGCGGCAAGACAACAGTAGCTACAAACATAGCTGCAATAGCAGCTTCCAATGGATTAAAAGTTCTGCTGATAGACGCAGATGGAAAGCAAGCATCCAGTCTTGCTTTTAGACAGCTGAGGGAAGAATCAAATAACAAAATAATTGAAAAAAAAAAAGAACGTGATGAAAAGAACCAGATTCCTTTGCTCGCGGAATTTACGGCACAAAGCCTGCCGTCAGATTTGATATTTAAACAGGTAAGAAATTATGAGCAGTCATTTGATTTAATTATTATTGACGCAGGTGCTGGTGACAGCAATATTGTGCGTTCTGCTATTGCAGCCGCAACATACGGATTGCTGATAATTCCGTGCCAGCCGAGTCCTTATGATATTTTTGGCACAACAGATACGCTTGACCTGCTTACAAATTGCAGAACAACGCTTGACATTGATGCAGTACTGTTTATGAATATGGTCTTTGCAAATAATAAAATAAATTTACTTAAAGATGTTGACGAGTCAGTACAGGCATTAGCAAGCACATATCATATCGAATTATTAAGCACTAATTTAATAAATTACATAGCCTACAAAAATAGTGCAATGGAAGGCAAAAGTGTAGTTGAATTTGAAAAGAACGGCAAGGCAGCTGCACAAATGATGGAACTATATAATGAACTTATGAACCGTCTTGGTATGGAATAAAGGAGCTTAAAGAATGATTACTAAACCCGACATAAAAAAACAAATTGATGAGGCAGCAGTTGAAGCCTTTATTAAAGGTAGCAGCCAGACCGCAGCACCCATTCAAAGTATTGAACCTGTGGAAGATAAAATAGAAGTACCAAAGAAAGCAGCCGAAAACAAAAAAGAGGTTGTAGAGGAAACAAAAGCTTATAATATTAAAATTCCAGTTAGCATTTACGAAAAAATAGAAAATTATGTTTTTACACACAGAAAAGAGGGAGCAAAAATAAAAAACTTTTTATTAGATGCGATAGCGGAAAAAGTAGAAAGAGAAAACCTTTAAAAAGAACGTATTAAACATTTAAAAATTAAAAGATTGTTTAAATTTCAAAAAATTAAAAAATGAAGAAACAGCGATAGCAGCAATGCTTTCGCTGTTTTTTTAAATTTATTAATTTAATAACTTGACTAAATTTGAAAGTTTGATATAATATGAAAAAATGTAAAATTAAGGGGTGTAAAGCTATGAAAAATGCAAAAGTTTACAAAGCAATAGTGTTATGCCCCCCCCCGGCGCACATTTCGACATAGACAAATGCGCTTGTGGAAAACACAAAAAAATGAAAACCATCTGCAATAGGCAGGTTTTTTTCTCATACCATTTTTAGGTGCGTGAAAAAAGCCTGCTTTTTTTGCGCTCAAAAAGAGAAAATCTGTTTAAATATTTACCGGTTAAACCGTGACAAGGGCTTGCGAGTCCCCAAAAAATTAGTTTGGAGGCTCGTCAAATGAACAAATTAAAAAAAGACAATGTAATTTTAACCGGTATCTTTCTTGGGCTGATGATTTTCAAAGTCATAGCTCCGGATGCAGCGTATGCAGCTCTGCCGTGGGAAGGCCCGCTAGAAGAATTGGAAGAAAGCATTACCGGCACGGTAGCAAAGGTAATTACGGCAATCGTAGTTTGCGTATCCGGCATGATGATTGCAATGGGCGAAGGCGGCGCAGCCGGCAGACTGGCATTGCGTCTTGTATTTGGTTTAGCTTTGGCCATCGGGTTTATGCAGATTGTTTCAATGTTCTAAGGAGTAATTAAATGTTTGGACACAAAGCTCAAAACCAAAAAAATGATGATATGACGCCGGAAACAGCATATAACCGTGCCCAGCAGGAATATGACAAGCGAAGCGGAACGGCGAAAGCAGCAGCGGCTAATTGGCGCCTGATTGCATTTTGCTTATGCTTTATAACCCTTATCAGTAACGGTGCAGCATACTACTTCGCGAACCGCAGCGTAATTGTGCCATATATCGTTGAAGTGGACGCCAGAACCGGCGCAGTAATAAGTTCCAGCAAGGTATATGACCGCAGCACTGCCAACCAGAAGGAAATAGAATATTTTTCCTGGCAGGTTATAAAGAAATCCCGCACATTGCCTAAAGATGTAATTGTATACGAAACAAACTGGAATGATGTATATACCTTTTTAGACAGTGCGTCCAGCCAGAAATTTAATGATATGGCAATTCGCGAGGACCACCGCGGTAAATTGGCTCTTGGAATTACTACGATGTTGAATTTACAACAGATAACACCCGTAAGCGGCAATGATAATACCTTTAATGTCCGTTGGAACGAAGTTACTTATAATGCAGATGGTTCTAAAGCCGGTGAATACAGCCTGGAAGCATATCTTACTGTCCAACAGCTGTCACCGACCGAAAAAGATATTTATGTAAACCCGCTTGGGCTTAAAATCAAAGACTTTAATATAAGCAAGGTGCAGCAATGATAATTAATAAATACAGCGCAGTAATATGCGCAGCATTACTTACCGCGCTTGCCTTACCGGTAAGCGCAGAAGAACGCGGCAATCCGATTGCCGGAGAAGAATTTACTGCTGATAACTATGTGCAGGATGCTTACGAAGCAGCAAATCAGGGCGTGGAAGTAGTATTTCCATATCAGACTAATAACATATATCAGATTTATCTTCAGGAAGGATATATTACGGACATACGCCTGGAACGTGGTGAAACCATAAAATATGTTGGTGGTGGCGATACCACGCGTTGGATTATAGATACCAGTACCACCGGCTCTAATTTTAACAAAGTAAGCCATGTGTTTATTAAACCGGTGCAGCGCGGTATCAGCACCAATATAGTTATTAATACCGACCGCCGTGTATATCAGCTGACACTTATAAGCGGCAGTAATTATAACCCTATGGTGTCCTGGCTTTATCCTGTAAGTGAAAGTGAAGCGTTTTCTCAAAAAAAAATTAAAGAATACAGCACATTAAATGCCGGCAAACTTAATTTTGAATATGAAATCAGCAATGATAAATATAAATGGGCACCGGCAATGGTGTTCAATTCAGATAATAAAACGTACATAAAGATGAAACCTGATATTGTAAATTCAGAACTTCCAGCATTTTTCGTATTGGATGATGAAAATAAAATGACTCTCGTTTCTTACAGGTACGTTAAAGGCTATATTGTTGTGGACAGGCTTTTCGATAAAGCCGTATTGCTGCTTGGCAAGAAAAAGGTAAAAATTACAAGGAGCAACTAATGGGATTTGAAAATTTAAAAGAAATGTTACCGAAATTTAAAAAAGAAGAACCCCAGCAAAAAGAGCCGCCGCAAGAAGATGATGATGAACGTAATGACGTAACGCATATGCGGGCTAAAGAACCGATAATAAAAGGTTTGAAAAGAAAATATGTCTATTACGGAGTCGCAGCTTTTATTGCAATAACCCTTATTGCCACCACGTTGGGCTTACAGGAAGATGAAAGCCGCAAAGCTGAAAAGGAAGCGGCTGCGCAAAATGACCTGCGTAACAGCCAGGCCGTAGAAGGGGACCATCTTCTCAATATACCTAAAGACTATAAAGCCCAGGCTGATGCAGAAGCAAAGCGCAAAGCGGAAGAAGAAGCGAAGAAAAAAGCTGAAGAAGCCGCAAAAGAGGCAGAAGCCAAAAAGAAAGCGCGTGAAGCGGTCAAAGTTCCGGATGCGCCGCGCGTGCCGCAGCAGCCGTCACGCTATACCGGCAGAAACGAACTGAGCCCTGCCGAAAAAGCAAGGCTTGCCCGCGAAGAAAGGCGCATGCAGGCACTCGAAAGTCCGATTGGTTTTGAAATCCAGAATAAAGATTAAGGCAAAAGCGTATGAATAATATAACTTTTTTCCCGATATTTATAGGCGAACCGCAGGAAATTACAGCCGCACTTATGGCCAGTATCATAAGCGGAATAATATTTGTAATTTTTGCTTTAATGTATTTTTTGGGCGAAAAGTCGCGCAAAACAGACAGGATTTATTTAACTGTTATGTTGGCAGCTTTGGTGGTCAATTTCTTCTGTAACTTGTGAGATTTGATGAAAAAGAAAATATTAAATGCTGCAAATTATTTAGCGAAGGTACAATTTATGAATAAAAAAATTATAAGTTTAGCTGCTGCTGCACTGATAGCTGTAAACAGTACGGCAGTTGCGGATGACCAGAATTTAAAAGATGCCAAAATTGACTTTGCCAAACAGGCAGTCAATGAAAATACACTGAGCGGGCATACGCTTACTCCCCAGCTGAGCCCGTATCAGATATTTGCCGGCGCTGTTATACCGGGTGTACTTGTTACCGGTATGAACAGCGACCTCCCCGGCACGGTCATTGGCCAGGTAAGCCAGAATGTATTTGATACCAAAGAAGGCAAATATCTTCTGATACCGCAGGGAACTAAAATTGTGGGTGTATATGATACCCGCACGGCTTACGCACAGGAACGCGGGCACGTTATATGGCAGCGCCTGATTTTTCCGAATGGAAAAAGCATAATTTTAGATAATATGGCCGGTGCTGACCAGCAGGGGTTTGTTGGCTTTAAAGACAAAGTGCGCAGTCATTACGCGCGTGTTGTCTGGTCAGCAATTTTGGGCGGCGTAATTACCGGTGGTGTTGCTGCTTTGGCTGATGATGACAGTAACAGCGATGACAGCAGTTTCAGGGAAGAAGCTGGTGCGGAAGCAGCAAGAAATATCAGCAGTGCAACCAACAGCATCGTGCAAAAGAATTTGAACATTGCCCCAACCGTAATTATCAATCCTGGTTATAAATTTAACATCATTGTCGATAAAGACCTGATTTTAGAGCCTTACCAGGAATAACCGGCAGAGCCGGAACGGAGCCTGAGAGTCTCCCCAAATTTATGAGGTGTAATTTTGGATAAGCGCACCAGGCGAATTTTAGTAGGGTTATTTCTTTTCTCGCTGCTGCTTGGCTGCATAATAGCAACGCAGCTTATAGCGGCGCAGCTTAATTACGAAGATGCTCTCTATTGGAGCATCTTCGATGCAGGAGAATATAAAATATATTTTCCGCTGGCATGGTTTTTCTGGTGGCAGGACTTTGGCACCGAAGCAAATGACTGGTTTTTTAATAAATACGGTTTTAATGCTTTTTCCATTACCGTTTTATTTTTTACAATACTAATCCTTGCATACAGAATGTGGCTTATGCCGAAGCTTACCGACAGCCATGGCAGCGCACATTTTGCAACAATGGAAGAAATTGAAAATACTAAAGTTATAGACCCGCCGGGGCTTACTGCCGGCAAGGGAGTATTTTTAGGAGTGATGCCCGACGGCACATATTTAAGAGATGACACCAAAACCCATGTACTTGTTTGCGCACCGACCCGTTCCGGTAAAGGTGTTGGCATTATCATACCAACTCTTTTAACATGGACGGAAAGCGTGGTTGTAACGGACATTAAGGGCGAAAATTGGGCGCTGACAAGCGGCTGGCGTCAAAAGCACCTGCACAACAAGGTATTAAAATTCGAGCCGACCAGCGACTTCTCCAGCAAATATAACCCGTTTGATGAAGTCCGTATTCGTACAAAATTTGAAGTACGCGATATACAAAATATTGTAAAAATCTTTGTTGACCCGACCGGCAAGGGCGCTGACGGCAACAACGCGCATTGGATTAACAATGCAGGCGCGCTCTTAACTGCGGTTATACTGCACCTTAAATACATCAAAGAAGATGCCAACATGTATGACGTTTTACAGTTTTTATACGGCGAGCGCAGTGCCGAAAAAGATGCCGGGCTTGAAGATGACAGTGAAGATTTTGATGACGAGGATTTTGACAGTGAAGAAGATGCGGAAGCTGAAGATGATGAACCAGTTATAATGACACTTCAGGAACGTATGGAAAACCTCATTGTTCAAAATTTTGAGCATGACCCTTCCGGAGAATTATTCCCCAAAATATATGGCATTGAGGGTAAAATGCACCCAATGGTGCGTCAGTATTTTCAGAGCATGGTAGATAAACCGGACAAAGAGTTTGGAAGCATACTTTCAACGCTGGATACGGTATTAAATACCTACCGTGACCCGATTATCGCGGAAAATATGAGCCGCAGTGATTTTAAAATTACCGACATGATGGAAAATGACGACCCGGTAAGCCTTTACCTGGTTTTCCCGCCGTCAGATATTGACCGCGTAAAACCCTTGTTCCGTGTTGTTGTAGAAATGCTTTACCGCAAAAACACGGAAACGATGGAGTTCAAGGACGGGGAGAAAGTAGATAAAAAGCACCGCATGCTAATGCTTTTGGACGAGTTCCCGGCCCTTGGCAAGCTGGAAACGTTTGAAACAGCAATGGCTTATATTGCCGGTTACGGCATCAAAGCCATGATTATTACGCAGGATATTAACCAGATTGAAAAGCTGTATACCACAAGCAACAGTATAGTTTCAAACTGCCAGGTACAGGTATACCATACTCCAACCGATAACAAAACACCTGAATTTATTTCTAAAAAAATGGGCAATAAAACAATACAGGTTAAAAGCACCAGTATTAACGGCAGCCTGGTCAACATAGGCGGCAGAAGTTACAGCCTGTCTGAAACGGCGCGGCCGCTGATGACGCCGGACGAAGTAAACACAATGGACAAGAAAAAAGAGCTTATCTTTGTATCCGGCGTTTCGCCAATTTTAGCGGATAAAATCCGCTATTACGAAGTACCGTACTTTTCAAAGCGCACAAAATTAAACGCGCCAGATAAAACAGACGTTATAAGGGGCGCAAAAAAGAAAGAGGAAGCATAATGTTAGACAAATTCGCAAGTTTGTACCCGGTAACAAAAACACTGCGTTTCCGTTTACTGCCGCAGGGCAGGACGGAAGAAAACATGCAGGCAGCCAAAGTGCTTGAAAATGATTTGGAACGCAGCGAAGCAGCCGCGGTTGTGAAAGGCTTAATAAAAAAATATCATCTGCAATTCATTTCTGACACCCTTTCCGGCAGCACACTGTCCTGGCAGGCACTTACTGAAACGCTTGATAAATTTAAAGCAGACCATACCGCAACAGCGGAACTGGACAGCGCGCTTGCCGCTTACCGGTGCAAACTTGCCGAATTATTTACTAAAAGTCCAAAGTATAAAGTTATGGCAACTCCGGTAAGCATTATAAAAGAGATTTTAAAAACTGAAACTGACACGGAAAATATTGCCGCCCTTAATAAATTAAACGGGTACACTTACATTATTTTTGATTACGTATCCACGCGCATGCTTACATACAGCGCGGATGCAAAAGCAACCAGCCTTGCATACCGTCTGGTTGACGAAAATTACCTGCGTTTTTACCAGGATATTTCTGCCGCTGCCGAAATTAGCGCGGTACTCGAAGAAGCCGGATTTGATAACGCAGAAGTAGAAGCGTTTATCAGGACAGATTACAATACCTGCCTTACTTCTGAAGGCATTGCGTCATTTAATGCCGCAGCAGGCAGCATTAACCAGTTTGTAAACCAGCTTTTACAGCAAAATCCGGTGCTGCAATCAGAACCCGCACTGCGCCGTCATTTGCAGCCGCTTTATAAAATGCTGCTTGATGAAGCAGAAAGCAAAATAATTAAATTTGAAGATTACGGGCAGCTGCGTGACGCGGTTGAAAATTTCCGCAGGAATTTCCAAGACCTGCCGCAGAGCCTGATAGATATATTTGCCGGCCGTTATGATTACTCCAAAATTTACGTGGGGTATAAATACCTTAACGAAGCATCTTCCCAAATTGCCGGTGGTTATAACTGGAAACTTCTTGAAAACGCGCTGGAAGATTTTTACAGCAAACCGTATCTTGTAAACGGCAAAATGCCGGTTAAATACAAAACGGTTGTAAACAAAAAAATGAACCAGCTTGCATACAGCTTTACTGAATTGCAGGAAGCGCTTGATGCAGGCGATTCCGGCAGCAGCATAACTGACCTGTTTGGTAAATATGCAGAGCTGCATGCAGCTTATGCCGCAGCTGACGGCAACGTTTTTTATAAAGAATATGACCGCAAAAGCATAGCCAGCTTAAAAAATTACCTGGATGCCGTTAACGCAATAGCACGTTTCATAAAAATCTTTGCAGTGCCGGAAGTATACGTAAAGGATGAAGGGTTTTACGGCATTGTTGACGGCGCAGCCGACAAACTGCGTGATTTTGATTTGCTGTACAACATGGTCCGCAATTACATCACCAAAAAACCATATAAAAAGAGCAAAGTAGCCTTAACTTTTAACAGCAGCTCTTTTGGCCGCGGCTGGGATGAAAATAAAATTTATGACGAGCTGACAACGATATTTACCTATAACGGTAAATATTACCTCGGTGTAATTAATAAAAATGACAAGCCCGACCTTGCTGCAGCTGTCAGCAAGGATGAGGGCGGTTACAAGCGCATGGTTTATAAAACTTTTGACATTGTTAAACAGCTGCCGCGACTGTCCTTTACCAAAGCCGTAAAGGCACATTTTGAAGAAAGTGACGAGGATTATATTTTCGACGGGCCAAAATTTGCAAAACCGCTGCGCGTACCTAAAGAAATATACCTGCAAAGCTTTACCGATAACGGCGATAAATTGGCCGACAGCGCGAAAAAATACACAAAGGCATACTTGGATATGTCCGGCGACTATAAAGGCTACTACGAGGCGATTGTAAAGCGTATAGACTATACCAAAGAATTTCTTTCCGCCTATAAAAGCACGTCAATTTATGATTTAGCATTTTTAAAACCGGCAGACCAGTATGAGCAGTGGTCCAATTTTACCGATGACGTACAAACCGCGCTTTATAAAATCCGCTGGGATAATATTCCGGTAGCAGCCATTGACGAAATGGTGGAAAGCGGCAAACTTTACCTTTTTGAAATTTACAGTGCGGATTTATATAAAAATCCGGCTGAAGGGCGCAAAATTGATACCCAGGCACAAATTTTCAAAGAAATTTTTTCTGAAAATGGGCAGAAGGTAATTAAACTTTTAGGTAACTGCGAAGTCTATTTCCGACCGGCAAGCCTGCCGGCCGTAGTAACGCATCCGAAAGGAAGCATACTTGTAAATAAGCAGCTGGTAAACGGCAAAACCCTGCCGGATGAAGTTTACCGCGAAATTTACCGTTACCTTAACAAAAAAAGCGAAAACCTGTCCCCGCTGGCAAAGCAGCTGCTTGATAAAGAACTTGTAAAATACCGCGTTGCACAAGAGGACATTATAAAAGATAAGCGTTTTACGGAAAATCAGTACAGTTTTCACCTGCCGGTAACATTAAATTATAAAGTAAAACAGCAGTTTTACATCAATATGGAAGTTATGAATATGCTGCGTAGCCGCAAGGATATAAATATTCTTGGCATTAACCGCGGCACGCGCAATTTGCTTTACGTTACCGTAATTAACCAGCAGGGCGAAATACTTTACAGCCGCAGCCTGAACGAGTTTAACGGCGTTGATTACCGCGACAAGCTGCTTGTTAAAGAACGCGGCATAAAGGATGCTGCCATGAACTGGCAGGCGGCAGACAGCATTAAAAACATAAAAGAAGGCTACCTTTCGAGGGCCTTGGGCGAAATTGTCCGGCTGATGGTGAAATTTAACGCAATCTGCGTTGTCGAAAATTTGAGCAGTAATTTCCGTAATGCAGGTGGAGGCATCTTTGCTTACGGCAATTTTTATAAAGGGTTTGAAACAAACCTTATTAAAAAACTTAACTGCCTGATTATCAAGGATGCAGAAAAAGATAAAGCAGGCAGCGTGCTGCGCAGCCTGCAAATGACCAGAAGTTTTGAAAGCTTTGAAAAAGCCGGCAGGCAAAGCGGCTGGCTCTTTATGCTGGACCCGGCATATATAAGCGCAGTTGACCCGCTGACAGGCTTTGTAAACCTTTTCAGCTTCCGGAATTTAAAAACCATACGCCAAAAAGCAGAATTTCTGCAAAAATTCAAGTCCATAAATTATGTGCCGGAAACAAAAGCTTTTGATTTTGTTTTCGATTACAAGGACTTCGGTGTTACTGCCTGCGGCCCCGTAAGCTGCTGGGTTGCAACAAGTGATGTTGAAAGAATTGTAAAAACCACCGAAAACGGCAAGGTAAAATTTGAAAGCGTGCTGCCGTCCATGCAGCTGGCCAAACTTTTTACAGATAAAGACATTTATTTTACAGATGGCCATAATTTAATCAGTGAAATTACCGCTGACAGCAGGCTTGTTACGGAAACGCTGAGCATTTTTATGAACATAATGCGTTTGTACAATTATGATATTGACCGCAACAATGATTATGTTTCTTCGCCGGTAATGGGCAGGTTTGATACCAGGTACGATAAAAAACTGCACAACCCGGACGAGCTGGCTGCCTACAACATGGCGCGCAAAGGGCTGATGATTATAAAGCGTGCCCAGGCGTCAGAAAAAGACAGCAAAGTTGATTTATTTATTAAAAATGCAGACTGGTTCAGCTTTTTGCAAACCGGGAGCATTTAAAATTTGGGGTTTTAGACCCCTACGAAAATACCTACTTGTTAGGCATCAAGCCGTTCTTTTGCGCTCTTGCGCTTGTTTTAGACCCCTACGAAAATACCTACTTATTAGGCGCAGAAAAACTGGAAATTTACGAGCGTGAAGGTTTTAGACCCCTCTGAAAATACCTACTTGTTAGGCCACCACATATAGCGCATTTTTTATGATATAGTTTTAGACCCCTACGAAAATACCTACTTGTTAGGCAAATGGGTCATTATTTAAAATGAAAGGAAAAAATAATGCCGGCAAAAAATTTACTTGAAGCAGTAGCAAGCGTTAATAATTTAGAGCAGAAAAAAGCAGAACTGCGTGCCAAATATAAAATGGAGGTGCAGCGCATACAGGACGCTGCCAGTGCCGTTACAAGGAAATTGGACACCGCGCGCACTCATGCTGTTATGAGTTCAGCACCAAACCTCGTTAAAGCATTGGGGCTTTCTCCGTTGCTTAATATTACTTTGGCATCAATACAGGAAAATCCGGAATTACAGGAGCGGCTCTCAAATGCCAGTAGTTTTGACGCCGTTTTTGATGATTTTACTTTTGCTATGAATGCAGTTGCAGATTTTTTATATAAACATGATGAAATTACAATGCAAATTAGCAAATTCGTTGAGGATGAATTGAAAATTAAACATGGAAACATTGACTAATGTAACAGATAACAGGGCTCTTTCCATGCTGCGCACGGCATTGGGCCCTATACAAAAATTTTTTGATGACCCAAATGTTGTTGAACTATATGTTAATGATGACAAGCATCTCTGGGTAGAATGGCTTGGCCGCGGCAGGGAGCAGACAACCATTATAGTCGAAGAAACAGACTCGAAGAAAATAATAGAAATGGTTGCATCATTTGCCAAAACGATAGCAAACCGTGAGCATCCGATAATAAGTGCTGAATTGCCCTTTTATGGCTATCGTTTTGAAGGTAGCCTGCCACCGGTATCAGTAATGCCTGGGTTTAATATACGTAAGCCAGCTATCAAGGTCATTCCGCTGGAACAATATGTTGAAGATGGCATTATGACGCCGCATCAGCGCGATGTAATTATAGATGCAGTCAAAACTAAAAAGAATATTTTGCTTGTTGGCGGCACCGGCAGCGGTAAAACAACAGCAGCCAATGCAATTTTAAACGAAATCAGTAAAACCGGAGACCGTATTCTGATATTGGAAGATACGCGAGAGCTTCAGTGTAACGCAAAAGATTATGAAAGTTTTAGGACGCAGGATAACGTAAGCATGACAGACCTTGTTAAAACAGCCATGCGCCGCAGGCCAGACCGGATTGTAGTCGGTGAGGTACGAGATAAGTCTGCACTTGATTTGTTAAAAGCATGGAACACTGGCCATCCAGGCGGTGTATGCACTGTGCATGCCAACAGTGCGGCAGACGGTCTATTGAGGCTTGAACAGCTGATACAGGAAGCAATTCCGAACAGCCAGCAGGCACTTATTGGTGAAGCGGTTGACCTTATTATTTACATATCCCGCATAACAGAGATAGTGAACGGTAAAACCGTATCCGGCAGAAAAATTAAGGAAGTATGCCGCTGTAACGGATATAAAAATAACGAGTACCTGCTTGAATATATAAACTGAGGGAGTGCTGACAATGGAAGATAAACCTGATGGTTATTACATACCGATTCATAAATCACTTGTTGACCCTATTTTAATAGGCGGTATTGACCGCAATTTGTGCCTTGGCATTTGGTCAGTAGGTGTAGCAATAGGTGTAATGCTTAAAATGTATTGGTTTTTCATTTTTGTCATTGGTTTACATGTGTTTATCCGTAATGCCACTAAGCGTGATTCGGATTATTTTAAAACCGTAATAAACCATATACATGACAAACGTTATTTTGAAGTGTAACCGGCAATGCCGTGATAAGAGCCTGCGGGTCTCCAAAATTCGGAGGCAGTATGTTTGATTTAAGAGAATACCACTTAAAAAGTAATAAAATTTCTTCTTTCGTACCGTGGGGAGCATTGGTTGCGCCGGGAGTCATTCTGAACGATGACGGCAGTTTTCAAAAAACGTACAAATACCGTGGTTATGATTTGGCAAGCTCTACTGATTTGGAAATGATTAACGTAGTTGCGCGTCTTAATAATATTGTTAAACGTTTTGGCAGCGGTTGGTGTATATGGTTTGAAGCCCAGCGGAATAAAAGCCAGGCTTATCCGCAGCGTGAATTTCCCGACCTTATCTGCGCTTTGGTGGATGTAGAGCGAAAAAATTACTTCAACAGCGGCAATCATTATGAGAGCAATTATTATCTTACCATTCAATGGCTGCCGCCTTCTGAAAAAGTAAATCGTGCAGGTAATATCTTTTATGTTAAAGATAACGCAGCTACCCAAAAAGAGGCTGAGTATACAACAGAAATGCTCCAGCAATTCATGACGGCAGCTAATCGTTTTTATGATTCAATGCGCGAATTAACTGCTGAATGCAGTGAACTTACTGACGAGGAAACACTAACTTACCTGCATAGTACAGTAAGCAACAGCAGCCAGGCAGTAAAAGTACCTGTTACACCGGCATTTCTTTCAGACTTGTTGTGTGATGCGCCATTCAAAGGCGGGATGGAGCCTGAACTTGGTTATGCCGGCAATAAATTACATTTAGCTTTAATATCCATTTTATCTTTTCCGCCAGTATCATACCCAGGCATTTTGGATACATTAAACAGACTTGGGCTTGAATACCGCTGGATGACACGTTATATAGCACTTGATAAAACAGAAGCTGAAAGCATAATCCGAAAAATCAAGCGAGAATGGTTCGCCGGGCATAAGAGCCTTATAACAATGATTAAGGAAACCATTACGAAAAGCGAAAGTGCCATGATTGAAACAATCAACATTCAGCGCAGTGATGATGCTGATGCCGCGCTTAACGAAATGGGTAATGACTATTGCCGGTTCGGCTATTTATCTTCCGTTATTGTATTAAAGCATGATAACAGTAAAACACTGGACACTAATGTAAGAAAAATAATACAGGCCTACGAAAGCCAGGGCTTTGTTGTGACAAAAGAAGATATTAACGCCGTAGGCGCATGGTTCGGCAGTATACCGGGCAATGCCTATGCTAATGTACGCCGGCCTATGATGTCAACATTGAATTTGTGCCATTTGCTGCCAATATCAGCCGTCTGGGCGGGTGAAGGTATGTGCAGGCATTTATCAGCTCCTGCGCTTGGGCAGACTCAGACCGTTGGCAGCACGCCGTTCCGTTTAAACATTCATGTTGATGATGTTGGACATACAATGGTTGTTGGCCCTACCGGCGCCGGTAAATCTGTTTTCTTAAATTTCCTTGCCATGCAGGCGCGTGGTTTTAAAAACTCCCGCATTTTCGTCTTTGATAAAGGCGGCAGCTCACGCTGCGTTGCCGCAGGAGTTGGTGGTGCTTTTTATGACCTGGGCAGCGAAACTGAAAGTAATTCAATGAGCTTTCAGCCGCTGCGCTGGATAGATAAAGAAGATGAACGTATTTGGGCGTCTGAATGGCTTCAGCAGATATATGCTAATGAGGGCGTGCAAATAACGCCGGAACACAAAGCGGATATTTGGAACGCATTAAACAGCCTTTCTTCTACACCTGCTGAGGAACGTACAATATTCGGATTTTATAACCTTATACAAAATATGGAACTGCGCAACGCCATCATGCCGTTTGTAGCTGAAGTGCCGCAGGTAATCGAAGGTGGTCCATACGGCAGACTTTTCGACAGCGATAAGGATACGCTAAAACTTGGCAGCTATCAATCATTTGAAATGGGCGAACTGATGAATAAAAAGAACGCAGTCCTGCCGACATTGCTATACCTGTTCCACGTTATTGAACGAAGCTGCGACGGCAGCCCGACATTTATAATACTGGACGAGTGCTGGACATTCCTGGATAACCCGATTTTTGCCGAAAAAATCCGTGAATGGCTGAAAACCATGAGAAAAAATAACGTTGCAATCATCTTTGCAACGCAGAATTTAACAGACATACGTAACAGCAGTATTTCATCAGCAATAATAGAAAGCTGTCTGACCAAAATCTTCCTGCCAAATGCTAACGCTTTAAATCCTGCTGATACCGAGGTTTATGAGTATTTTAATCTTAACGAAACGGAACGCATGATAATTTCAAAAGCAATTCCGAAACGCCAGTATTACTATAAATCCATTTTAGGCAGCCGCCTTTTTGAACTTGCTCTTTCACCTTTTGCGCTTGCATATATGGCAAGTGCCAGCAAAGAGGACCAGGCAGCTATAATCAGGTTTAAAACTGAATTTCCGGAAGAAGATTTTAATGAACTCTGGCTTAAATATAAAAATGTTCCGAAAGCATTGAAAGCGTACAAGGAATACAAGGCAATGAAAATAATTTGAATAAAAAAGCAACCCAAACCGCATTCTTGTGCGGTTGAGGTTGCAGTAGTAAGTAAAATACCTGCTAAAGCAGGCTTCGACGGGCTACAACAACGAGCGCAGATTCGTTGCAGTAGTAAGTAATTACGAAAAATACTTATAAAACATAGCAAATCACAATTTGGGGTTTCAGACCCCTACGAAAATACCTACTTGTTAGGCAGTTGGCTATCTACTCGTAAATGCAAATCTGTTTTAGACTCTTACGAAAATACCTACTTTTTAGGTAACAGTGATACGGTAGTTATTATTGGTTTTCTTTTAGACCTTAATTAAAATACCTACTTGTTAGGCTGGTATTCTTTTCTTAAAATACGCTCGACGTTTTAGAACTCTACAAAATACCTGCTGTGCAGGTGCAGAAATCTAATGGAATATCTACTTCAGTAGGTCCACAAGACGTTGCGAATACCTACTAAATTGTAGGTCTTGCGGGGGTGGGAGATTGTTAAAAACCAGCAAAGAAATAATCAATACCAGTAGTTGCCACGAGATAAAGAAACAGGCAGAATAAATAAACTATCAGCAGATTGCGGATGAAATGCCAAAAGAAAATAAGAGAGCCGATGAGCATAATCCATGCAAGCTCATGTTGACCCTGTGCCATTAAATGTTTTGATAACGGCGTAATCATAATAAACCAGGCAATAACAAATACAGACTGCCATACAAGCGGAATTTTAAACATCTCTTTTACAAAGATGAATAATCCTTTAAAAATGCGCAGAAAAATATTTGCGCCGGTTTTAAAAGAAGCGTTTGCAGTGCTGTTTTCAGTATATGAAGCCTGTTCATAACTGTATTCTTTAGGTTGCTGCTGAAAAGCATCAGCATAGACAGGCTGTTCCGCCTGCTTTTGCAGAAAAGGTACTTCCGAATCATCAATATCATATTGGTTCATCAGCTGATACGCTTTTGCGCGTGCAGAACGTTTTTCTCCGGGATTTGCATTGTTTTCAGCTAAAATAAAAAGTTTATTGATTTTTTCAATAGTTTTGCTTTTATCCATCTTCATCACCTTTGATAAAAATTATAACAAACAAAATAATTATATCTCACAATGAAAAAATAGGCAAAACACCAAGTCCTGCTGATGGCGCAGGTGCTTGTGCCGTGGGTTGGTAAGGGTTCTAAACCCTTGCGCGTCCCCCTCGCATGCCGCGACTGCTTTTAAGCCGGTTTTGGCATGAATTTAAAAACGGACTGCTGCTGTACGGCAAGGACGGCAGAGCCGCATGGTTTATCCTTGCAGTACAGGCAAAGCAGGCCGTTAAAATGAAATGCCCAAAAGCGGCAGAAAGGATTGGGTTTTATGTTCAATTCTCCTTTAAGTATTATGGTTTTTTCAGTTTTACCTATATTTTTTATTTTCAGATTCGCTTATTTAGCTGAAAATGAAAGTTTTTGCAATCTTATTGACTGCTTGAATGAAAAATACGGCAAATTTTTTATTATTGCTACTCTTTGCTGTACTTTATTTACTTTGTATCTTGACCAAAGTGGCCAGACAGATTTCATGGAAAATCCAGTGAGTTTGGGAATTGTCTATTTTCTTGTTTTAACAGCATCAAATTTGCGTGTGTATGATGGCTTTGGCATTGTATTTATGCTGGTAGGTAATGTAGTTGTTTATGCTGCACTTGAACGGGAACTCTTTGATGCGGGGGGCATATATTACGTATTTGTTTTTAATGTTCTGTACTGCATTTACAGCCTGATATTTATAAACCTTCATCATATTATGAAATTTTTAGATATAAAAATTTTTGAAAGGGAGTGAAAGTATAGAGCATAAACTTAAAAAAATAAGAAGTTTATGCACTGAATGGCACAAACTTCTTATTTCAGATTATAAATTTTCTAATTTATTGATACGTTTTGCCCATGTTTTCAAAAGCTGTTCCAGCAGGAAGGTTTTCAGCGGCGCAAGGTTTTGTTCCGTGTCCCATGCTTCAAGTGCTTCAAAATAGGTTTTCCTATCTTCCTGGTGGATGATAAGCGGTGGGTGGTTATTACGAGCAAGCAGGTAGTTCATGGCAAGGCGGCCAGTCCTGCCATTGCCGTCAGCAAATGGATGGATATTTTCAAATTTCGCGTGGAAAAATGCCGCAGCCGTTAAAACTTTTTCCGGCTCTGCCGGAAGTTGCTGCAAATCTTCCAAAAGTTCCTGCATTTCTTCCGGAACATCTTCGGCAGCTGCACCGGTTTCATTACGGCCGGTAACATAATCGCCCTTTTTGTATTCACCGGGACGCTCACCACGCTGCCAGCGGCGCTCGTCATAAGTGTTAAGTGTTAAACGCCGCTGCAACTCTTTGATGAAGTTTTCATCAAAAGGCAGTTTATCACGGAAGGCTTTAAAAAAGTATTCCATGGCAACTTTTGCGTTGCGGATTTCAAACAGCGTGCGCAGGTCGCCGGTGTACGAAGTAACACCGTCATGTTCAAACACTTCACGTGTGTCATGGTAGGTAACATTAGGGTTTTCAATATTGCCGGAATTATAGGCAAAAGAAATAATGTGGCCGTTAAAGGCTTCGGCCAGCGCGGCATCATCTGAAATATTGAGTGATTGCCACCAGTTGATTAAAAGTGCGTATTTATTCTGCAATTCGTTCATTTTAACACCTGTTAAGAAGTGGCTTATATTTTTTAAAACAGTCTTTCTCGTTATTTGTTTTCTTTAAAATGCGGCATTTGGCCACCGCTACCGGTAATTTTATGTTTACCGGAAGATTTATAAACTCTTTCACCTTTTTCGTTATATTGAACTTTCTGTTCAACCTTCTGTGCCGGGGCAGCCTCCGGAGCTTTGGCAGGAGCGGCCGGGGTTTCATCACTGCCGCAGCCGAAGGAAGCGAAAGCGGCGAGAAGGGTTGCAAGTACAAGTAATTTTTTCATAGTAAAGTCCTCTTTTCTATAAATATTTTAATTTGTTTTAATCGTTTTTTGTTTCATAAATCAAGATAAATCTAACTGAAATTTAACTGCTTCTTTAATTTGTTGAATGTATTCTTCATCAGTCAAAGTGCTTACAAAGTTTGTGAGACGTTGTTTATCGACGGCACGTATCTGATGGGCAAGAATCACTGAATCTTTAGGTAATTTTGAAATTTCCTTTGGTAGAAATACCTCGTTTGGATAGATGGTTGTGTAAGACTCTTTCATGCTGGTTATTGGTAAAACCGTAACCTGATTCAGATTATTGGTGTAGTCAGCAGAAATAACAATGCAGGGTCTTACACCAGCTTGTTCAGAGCCGATAACAGGGTTTAGGTTAAGAAAATAAAGTTGCCATTGTTTTACCATTCGTTATTACCTCCTGGATAATCTATGGCAGCAAAATCCCTGCTGATTTCTTCGCATCTTTCTTTAAACCCTGGGTCATTGGCAGCCTGTTTCATTAGGTTTTCCTTTTGTAATTTTTCAAAAGCAACTATTTTTTCAGTTATTGCATCAGCACAAAAACTGCGCATACTGGAAATGCTTTTATCATCAGCGAGTTTTTTTAACTGAGCATATAAAGCCGGTGTTAATTCGATATTAATGGTTTTTCGTAAAGCATTTGGCATGGTTATTACTCCTTTACGTTATCTTATGTATATATTATAACATACAAAATATGTATGGTAAATATACGTTATAAAATACATTTACGCGGAGGTAAGAAAATGAAAAAATCACTTTTAATCTTAACGCTTGCCGGAGCACTGACTATGGCACAGTCAGCATTTGCACTTACGGTATATGACCCTACGAACCATACCGAAAATCTTGCTACAAAGCTGCAAATGATAGAGCAGGTCAAAAACAGTGCCCAGCAGCTGCAAAATGATATTAAAAATCTGCAAAAGCTTGACCCGTCAGAGCTGCAATTAAGTTTGAATTATATCCAGGAAACAATACAGGATTTAAACCGTCTGCGTGAGCAGACAGATGCAATCGGCACAGAATATGACCAGCTTATGAGCGAATGGGACGAAGCAAACCCTGATTATGAAGAATGGAACGGCGTTGATGCGGAAATGTATGCAAAGCAGACAGATAAGCTGCGCGATAAATGGTCAAAAGCTTTATTGCAGGCATTAACGGCGCAAAGCATAGCTTCTCCGTCGGAGCAGCTCAGGACGGATGATGCTATGGAGCGCTTATTAAATGCAAGCCAGAATGCTGACGGTGCCATGGGCGCATTGCAGGCTGCTAATCAGATGACAGCTTTAATGATTACCGAACAGCAAAAAATGCAGACTATTATGGCCGACAGCATGCGGAGCCAGAACATGTATTATCAGATGATTATTGACGGTGAAAAGCAGTCTAAAAAAATCAACGAAGAATTTAATGCAGACAGCGATAAATATGATGGAGCTAAAATCGAAGGCAGTGGTGGTCAAATGCCACATTTTCGGGAATAATTGAATGCCTGGGAGATTAAATAATGGAAGCAAATACACAAATTTTAGATACGCTATTAGAAGCAATAATTAATGCTTGTACAGGTAATGGGAGTCTGGAAGGGTATGCTCGTAGCTTGTTTGGGTATTTAATAGCCATAGACTTTGTTTTGGCAATATTATTCAATTTGCTTAGTTTTGGGCCTCAGTCCTTCATAGGGCAACTTGTTACCAAAATTATGAAATATGGCTTCTGGATTTGGCTGATTACAAATTGGGGATATATTGTTAATACTTTTGTAGATAGTTTAAATATTGCCGGTACATCATTAGGGTCTATGGGTGCTGACGCATTGCGACATCCTTCGCAAATTATAAATATGGGTTATGATTTGGCTGACCCTTATTTTCAATATTTAACTTCTTTTACCTCATGGACTACCATAGTAGGCAGTTTTGGTGTATATGCCATGGCATTTTTAGGTGCTGTTGCAATCTGCATTGGCTTTATTATTCTGGCTTTTCAAGTATTCATTACATTTGTTGAATTTTATATATCCAGTGCTTTAATGCTTATATTCTTGCCATTCGGTAGCAACAAGTTTACGAGCCGCTTTGCTGAAAACGCTTTAGGCGGAGTTATAGCCCACGGCGTGAAGCTGATGTTTTTAGGGGCGATTTTTAGCATAACAGCACCAATTTTAAATCAGCTAAATACTGAATTTGCTACTACTCCATCCTGGCAGGGTATTGCTTCCGCTACTATCGCGCCGTTTGCATTGGCATTTTTGTCCTGGCAGGCACCGTCAATGGCAGCCGGCTTTATGTCCGGAGGCCCAAGCCTTACTGCATCAACTATGGCAACTAATGCAACGGGAGCCGGTTCAGCTACAATGAGCGGGGCAAGAGGGTCTATGGCACTTGCCAGCGGTAGCGTTAAAGCCGGTGCTATGGGCGCGCATATGGCCGGAAGGGCAGCAGGCGCAGGTGCAAATATGGCCCGGAGTGCAGCCGGTTATTTTGGTGGCAAAGGAGGTGGTGGGACCAGCGGAGGCAGTGGCGCAGCAGCCATGGGAAATTTCAGCGGGCTGAGCCAGCAGCAGCCTAAAGGCTTACCGCAAGGCAATAACACCATTTATTTATAATTTGTAAAAGCAAATGGAGGAAAGAATTTTGAATAAGAAAGTAGTTTTAGGGATTTCTGTGCTGCTTGCAATGCAATGCACACTTCCTGCTCAGGCAGCGGAGCGGCCAACAATGCGTGAACGTGTGATGGCCATATTAAGTGAAAGCCCGTGGTCAAAATATTATACCGGACCCAAAAAGGCCGAAATGGTTAATGAAGTGCCGGAAGCAGATATGGATATGCCTGCGGAGAGCCAGATTGAAGAAGGTTCAACGGATGATGGTGAAGTTGTCAGCGACATAGTTGATGAAACCGCAGAATTGCGCCGGATGCTTGAAAACAGAATGGAAGCGAAGATAAAGGTAAAAGAAAAGCCGGCAGCAAGTAAAAATATTGAAAAGGATTATGTAGAAGGCATTGCAGGGAAATATTCTTACCGGTTACGGCCAACAACTCCGGTGATAGTTGAAGATGAAAACCTTGCAGAATATCCTGCCGAGCCAGAAGATGACTGCACTTATTTTGATTACCGTGCCGGTACGGTAAATCAGATTTTTACATATCCAAATTATATTACTGATATAGTTCTTCAGCCCGGTGAAACACTTTCAAGAATTTCTTTGGGCGACCGTCAGCGCTGGATTATTGAAACTTATTATGATGATATTAAAGAACAGAATCATATATATATCCGGCCAATACAGGAAGGTATTGAAACAAATATGATTATTGCCACTGACAGGCATCATTACCAGCTCGCATTGGCTACCAGCATGAGCTACAATCCCATTGTAGCCTGGAAATATCCTGGTGAGACTTCTTATATGGGCAGCCGTAAAAAAACGCTCACAATGGAAGTTGACAGCGTAGATAAACTAAATTTCGCTTATGCTATCAGCAAAAAACACAAATATGACTGGATGCCAAGATATGTATTTGATGACGGTTTTAATACCTACCTTTCTATTGACCCTGATGAATTTGAAAAAATAAATCCTGCAATTTTTACAAGAAACAGATTAGACAACGTAGTGCTTGTAGATTATGAAAAAATAAACGGCAATATAGTCATTCGTAATGTTTATGATAATTTGGAACTGCATGTACGTGACGAAGTAATTTATATTAACAGACAAAATTAACATGCCAGGCATGAGAAGGCTTGCGAGTCCGGATTTTAATTTTATCGGTGATTAAAATGGTAAATAAATCAGAAAAGATTGTTGTGGTGATAAATATGCGCGGTGAACAGATTGCTAATACAACACCAAGCAAGGCCCGTAAATTGTTAAAAGATAAAAAAGCGAAAGTAATAGGTCAAAACCCTTTTACGATACAAATGCTCATTGCAACTGGCGAAAACGGTAAAAAAACACAGTTGCACCATTAAGTGCGAAGGTTAGTTAAACATAGAAATTTTAAGCGTAATTATGCTTTTTAATGCTCATTTAAAACAGGCTTCGCAACTTTTAATCAGCGAAGCTGATAATGGCAGGAGATAAGCTTCTGCCGTAACATTACACGAATACCTGCTAATGCAGGCAAAAAGGAAGTTAAAAACACTGACGGGCTGAAAGGTAACATTACACGAATACCTGCTAATGCAGGCCGCAAAAAGATATTTTGTTGGCAATGTTTGATGAGTAACATTACACGAATACCTGCTAATGCAGGCTGCTTCGTGCCGCTGACCGAGGACGGCAGGCTGAGTAACATTACATGAATGCCTGCTAATGCAGGCAATCAAAAAAGAAACTGCGCAGCCGTCAAGGTTGGTAACATTACATGAATACCTGCTAATGCAGGCATACTTGCAATACCTAAAGGGACGGAGCAAGGTGGTAACATCACATGAATACCTGCTAATGCAGGCTGCCAGCGTATGTCTATGTTGCGATTGTGACGTAGTAACATCACATGAATACCTGCTAATGCAGGCACCTCGGTTTGTGACTTTCATTATATCTTTCAAATCCAGTAACATTACATGAATACCTGCTAATGCAGGCGGCTATTTTCCGGCAGTCCAAAACAGCCAGAGCGATTAACATTACACGAATACCTGCTAATGCAGGCACGGTTTCACAACTTGTTGAATATTTAGGGCAAGGTTACATTACATGAATACCTGCTGAAGCAGGCTACATCAGCCCAGAAGAAGTTAATTTACTTTTTCGGCAAAATATAAATACCTGCTATGTGCAGGCAACAATGGAATGTTGGTGCATTATACATAAAAAATAAAGAAAAAGAGGTGTAAAAATGGACGATTTTTATAGAGCAAAAAGAAAAGATAACGGACAGTGGGTTTACGGCGGGCTTATCAAAACTCTTGACGGGTATTTTATGTATCCTGATGAAGCTAAAGTAATAGAGGCTGAGCAGACTGTAACTGATGAAAAAATGGGTGAAGAATACCATATAAAAGGACATTTATTGGAAACAGTAGAGGTATTGCCTGAAACTGTGGACCGCTGCCTTGGTTTTGATGATGTAAAAGGCAACATCCTGTTTGAAAATGACTTTATATTATGCAAGGGTACTTATTATACAAATTCCAGTGTTGATGCGGGCTGGGAATTTAGCTACATTGCCTTCGTTCAATACATTGAAAAAATATCATTGCTTCCGGAAATGTTTGATGGAAATAATCACCGGATAAATATTTACGATGTAGCTTTTAATTTTGAAATAATCGGTAACGCGCATGAAGATAAAGAGAAAGTTAATGGCATAATGGAAAAAGCCAAAAAACTGTATATGGAAAAAATGGATAAAGAAATAGCATATAAAATAGGGCTCCTGGAGCAAAGGGTAGATAAAATCAGGGAGTAAATTATGTTTAAACAACAAACCTTTAAATTACGTCTGCGTAACTTGCGCCAGGCATATAATTTGACTCATGATAGTTTATGCAAAATTTGCATATCTGATGAAGGAGATTATATAAGTCAATCAACTATCAGTTATTGGGAAAACTGTAAAAGAACGCCTACGGTTGATAATTTGCAACTTATCGCTGATATTTTTGCTGTAAATTTAGATTGGCTCACCGGCCGTAGTGATGAAATTTATTCCGAAAGCGTTTTATATAAGCTGGAACCGTTTTCACCATTTTCAATCAATATTGATGGTGTTGAAATTGCAATACCACTGATGTTTCCGGATGAATACAGAATGATAAATGAACGCCGTAGCCATTATTCGTATGCTGCCAGGGCAAACATAGTTTTTCTTCTGCATGTTTTAAGACGGGCATGGCACCGTTACTGCTCTTTAAGGCTGGATGAATTTTATAGAACCGGCTATAAAGAGCAGCTCTCGAAATTGCAAAAACAGCTTGATTTTGAACCGGAAATTCCGGCTTTAAAAGATATTAAGGAAATAACGGCACAGCTTAATAAAATTCTTGCCGATAAAGAACCCATTTGGGTTATTAAATAATACGGCAGCAATCAGCAGCCGTATATAATACCTGCTTATGCAGGTGCAAGCGTTGATAAAAATGGTTTTAAAATACCTACTGAATGTAGGTCAATGTATTCTAAAAACATAAAATTAAAATTATTTAATTAAGGAGCTGAATTGTATGAACAGAACAGAACTCGTTGCTGCTATTGCAGAAAAAACCGATTTAACTCAGAAAGCTACTGAAAAAATTCTTGCCGCGATTCTGGCAACAGTCAAAGAAACAGTTGCTTGCGGTGACAAAGTGCAACTCATTGGTTTTGGTACTTTTGAAGCCCGTAAGCGCAATGCCCGTACCGGGAAAAATCCTGCGACCGGAGAAGCGATAAATATTCCAGAAACTATTGTTCCGGCGTTTAAAGCCGGCAAATCATTCAAAGATATTGTAAATGCTGCCGGTCAGCCTAAAAATAAAAAGAAGGTAAAAAAATGAGAGAACAATATACCCGTGAACAAGCGGAAGCAATGGGCGCATTCCACGAAGATGCGCTTACGCTCGAAGATGTTCTTGATGACCAGGAAATACTTGACCGTATTGAACGCGGAGAGGATGTAACCGGTGAACACGAGTGAATACCGCAAAGAGGTAACGAACAAGATTATTGAAATGCTTGAAAGCGGTGATGCACCCTGGCAAAAGCCTTGGGATGCTGGCGTAGGGATGATTAACAGGCCGCATAACTTTAATGGCCGGCCGTATCACGGCACCAATGCTTTACTTCTTTGGTATGTGGCATCAAAAAATGGTTATGAGGACCCGCGATGGCTCACATTTAACCAGGTTAAAAAACTTGGCGGTCATGTCAATAAGGGTGAAAAGGCGCAAATAGTAGAATACTGGCAATGGAGCAAGCAGGTTGAAAATCCGGAAACGGGTGAAAAAGAGACGGTTGAACTGGACCGGCCGTATGTATACCGCGCGGCTGTCTTTAATGGCAGCCAATGCAGCGGTTTACCTGCCCACCATATGCCGGAACCGAAATGGAGCCCGCACGAAAGGGCAGAAAACATCGTTATTGCAAATGGAGTGCCGGTTTACCATAATACGGTTGACCGTGCATATTATACTCCGACAAACGATTATGTATGTTTACCGCCCCGTGCAGCATTTGCTACTGAAGATGCTTATTATTCCACCTTACTTCATGAGATAGGCCACAGCACCGGACATCCTTCAAGACTTAACAGGGAGCAGACCGGAAAATTTGGCAGCCCGGATTATGCAAAAGAAGAATTACGCGCAGAACTTGCTTCGGCATTTCTTTGTGCAGAACTTGGCATTTCCATGCCGGGTACGGATGAACAGCATGCAGCATACGTTAAAAGCTGGGTAGGCGCGTTAAAAAACGATTATAACGAGATTTTCCGCGCTGCCGCTGATGCCGATAAAATATGCAATTATCTTTATGACCGTGAAAAAGAATACCTTAAACAAAAAGAAGCAGGTATAGCGGTAAATAGTGATGTTATTAAAGCAGAAGGCATAGAGCCTGAAGGGGTACTTCCGGATGCAGTGCTTTCGCGTATGACGCCGGAAGAATTTGCAGAGAAAGATGGTGATAAAATGCCTGATGTTGAAAACCAGCTTCCCAGGGAAGTAGTTATTGTTCAGATGGCACAGAATGCGCCGATGCGCGGCAAAGTTGCCTTTTACATCAATGATAAGACGTATCTTGGTGATAAAGAGTATTACGGCAGTAATGGGCTGTATGATAACTCAGACAACACCCTGGAATATGTAAGCAGTAATGACCATATGTTCCATTTTATTGTTGGCCGCGAATTTGTATACAGCGCTGAATCACTGCTTAAACGCGAAGAACTTGACCTGAAGGATTTTGAAGAATACCAGGAACTTAAAACAAACGGTGTCCTTGCAAAGTATGAAAACATCCGTTACGGTGATGTAAGCTTTGAAGGCAAACCGTTTGATGAAGTAATGGTGCAAATCCAAAAAGAAAATAAAATGTCTGATAAGGAGAGTAGCAAAATGGCCGAAGAAAAAAGTGCAATGGATAATTTCGATGCAAAACCTGCAACAGATGCTCAAAAAGCTTATGCAATGAGCCTGGGGCTGCGTTTTAAAGATGAAATTACCAAAGACCAGCTGGCAGAACGTATTGGCAAACGTCTGGAAGGTCTGAAAAAGCTGGAAGAATCGTTAAGTAAGCCTGCCACCGAAAAACAGCTTGAAACCTTAAAAGAAAATAACCTTCCCATAAAAGAAGGCATGACGATTGGCGACGCTAAAAAACTTATCGACAACCTGCCTGTAACAGCACAGCAGATGGTTTATATGGACCGCCTGAAACTTGATTATGATAAAAATATCAACCGTGCTGAAGCAACCAAACTTATAACTTCAAAATTAAATTATTTGAATAAAATTGAACAGCGTCCCGCTTCTGAAGCACAAGTAAGCCTTTTGGATAAACGCGGCATTAAGCACAGTGAAAATGTTACGGTTGCTGAATTTAACGAAAAAATCTATTTCGGTAAACCTACTGTAAAGCAGATTAATTATCTTAATCTGCACAGAATTGAATATGATAAAGAAAAAATCTGCTATGGCAAAGCCCGTAATCTCATTGATATAAATAAAAAATATATCGCGCAGCGCAGGGAATTACCGGCAACAGAAAAGCAGATTGAGTATTTAAAAAACAACGGTATTGAATATAAAGAAGGCATTACCTCCGGCCAGGCAAGTGATATTATTGACAACCACATGACTGCCGCAAAAGATGCCCGTCAGCAGGGCAGTAATGAACCGCTTACCGAAAAGCAGAAAGCCTTTTTGGAAGAACGCGGGCTGCCAACAGATATTGGTAAAAAAGAAGCTGTTCAAATTATTGGCCGCACGATGAATATGGAAAAAATCCAAAACTTCACTGAAGCTAAAAACGTAAATAAACCTACTATTTACGAAGAATACCGTGCACTTGCCAAAAAACAAATTGAAAGCGGCAAAGAAATTGATGATAAAAAAATTGCCGCAGAACTTTTAAAACGCGGACACAGCGAAAAATATGTGCAGAAAGCGATTTTTTCATGCAGTCCGGCCAATGACTATAACAATAGTTTAAAAGCTGTTAAAGCAGCTGCTAAAATGCCGACAGTTAAAAAAGCAATGGAAAAATCTGCTGACAGAGGCAGATAAAAGTGAGCTTAAAAAAAAGAAAATCTAAATCATTTTATTATTACCTTATAGGGTTTCTTGTGCTGCTGATTATATTTATCTGCCGCAATGCGCATGCCGCACCGGTAACAAGCCCGTTTGGCTGGCGAATCCATCCTATAACCGGAGAATATAAATTTCATACAGGGCTTGATATTGGTTATGATGAAGGAACGGCAATAGTTGCAATGAAACCGGGTATAGTAGTGTACTGCGCATGGTATGGCGGTTACGGCAACACCGTAATACTTGAACATCCGGACGGCGACCATACATTATATGCACATTGCAGTGCTTTATACTGCAATCATGGCCAATATGTAGACAAAGGAAGTGTTATTGCAGCAGTTGGCAGCACCGGCAACAGTACGGGCCCGCATCTGCATCTTGAATGGTGGCATAACGGCCAATATACTGACCCAATGGGACTCTGGGGGGCTTAGTATGGATAATACAACGAACATTAATTTCATAATTGGACAAAATTTGAAAAGTTTGCGTAAAAACAGGGGACTTACCCAAAAAGACCTTGCAGACAGGCTTAACCAGCTCGGCCGGAAAACCTGGAATGTCAGCATATCACAATATGAAAGCGGAAAAACTGCAATTAGTTATGAGATGTTGGTTGACCTGGCTCGCATTCTGGAATGTAATGTCAGCGATATAACCGGCTGTTATGACAATGACCGTCCGAAAATGATTGTTGAAGCTTTGCGGAGCGCAGCAGCAATAATTGAAAATCATAATAACAACAATTAACCTCTTTCCGAAAAGAGAGAAATGGCGCTGAGGCTGCCATTTAACTTTAAAAAATTCGGGTAAGAGGTTTATTTATTATAAGGAGTGATAGCGTGCCTATTGTTATAAATTTGGGGCAGGAGATAACTGCGACAAAGATTAAGGACACCGCAAAAGAAATCGTTGTAGCAGAACACCGGCATTATAACGGCAAAAAAGATATACTTACCGATACAGATAAGTTAAATGAAATCTTTTCCCGTCTTGTGCAGGATATGCCGGAAATGCTCAACGAGAAAATTTGTGTTAATCTTTCGTATGGCTCCGGCATCCAGTACAGGACGAGTTCCGTTGCGGCAGATACAATCGTAATTACTGATAAAAAAATGAAGTACGAAGAAAAAGAAAGCAGAATACTTGATACCTGCCGCGAATATTTACCTTCCGGCCTGACAAGCCGTTATAAAAATTGGGAATCCTGCGTAATGGAAGCCTATGAAGGCGATACGGACATTATAGTTTCTTGTTGTTATATTCCTACGGATTTTTTGGAAAATCTAAAAAAAGTAATAGCGTTATTTGAATTAGACGTGTTGCAGATAACAAGCCACGCTTACGGGCTGTATAAAATACTCGACCCGCAGGAACGGCAGCTTATTTTTGAAATACCTACCGGATGGCTTGCTATAAACCAGTTCGGCATGGCGTGCTGGCCACGCCCGGAAGTCTGCGCATTATCTAAAGAGCAGATTATTAATGATTTATCCGGCACAACAGAACGACTGTTTAAAATTAATCCGGAAGTCATGAATCTGATACTTACTGATGATGAACTTATTGAGCATTTAAAAAAGCCTGTTAAATATACCGGTATTTTAGATGCCTTTATTCTTGCCGCAGCCGGATGCGTGCTTCATAAAATTCCAAAACCGCAGGCTGACACCGAAAATGAAAACGCCGGGAAGGGAGGTAAATTTAGTGAGCTTACAAGTAAATTACGGCAACTTTTTGCGAAAAAAGGAAAGTAATGCTGTAAAGTTCAATCATAATAAACCGTTAATCAGCCTGGCCGTATCAGCCTGCATGGTTTTTGCCATAACAGGCTCTACATTAAGCGGGCTTGCCCTGGCTTATACCTACATGGCTAAGCCGCAGCAAAACTACGATATTAATTATTTTAATAAAGCTCAAAAATTGTCTATGGATGTTACAAAAGCGCTTGGGCAGCTTAAAGATGCCAGGCCGGAGAATATCAATACCATTGCTACAATTCAGACGTTTACATCAGCAAAGCCCGAAGGTGTTGATATTGATAGTTTTAAAATTACTGAGAAAAAGTATACCGTTACAGCAACAACAAAAGATATGAAACTTGCTAATACTTTTCTCGGCAAATTGAACTTTGCCGGCCGTGAAGCTGCTATTGGTAATATTGTAACCAAAGACGGTGATATTACTTTTACCATTGATGTTACTGAAAAAGCCAAAGCTAAAGCACAGAAAGGTGGGAAAAAATAATGTGGGAAGCCTTTTCAAATGATGAATCCGGGTTTAAGAAGAAAATTTATATATTCTGCATTATTACATTACTATCTTTTGTCAGCGCTTATACATTAAATGCCATGCGTGTAACACAGGCAGCAGAAAATAACAAGCTCGCTGCTACATATCAATCGCAATCAACATGGCTCCGGCAAATTGATTATGAAGAAATGGATGCTCTTTATGTTGCAATATTAAAACCTGTAAAAGCTGCTGAAATAGATAGTGTACAGGAACAGCAATTAGATATTTTGCGCAGCCATAATCTTGTAATTGAAAGTGTACGCAACGATAACGATAAAAAACAGAAGAAAAATGCAAAAATTAAATCTGTTTTAACGCAGGTTACTGTACAAGGCAGTTGGGATAATATTGTAGCTGCGCTAAATGAATTTGAAACGAAGAACCTTGTTGTAATCACTGAACTTGATATGTCGCCGGATAAAAAGAGCGGCGTAGTTGAAGCTAAAATGAAATACAACATCTATTATCAATAATTACCAGTTTTGGAGGATAATAATGCGTAAAATTGCAATCACAACAAGCCTTGCAGCTTACCTGGCAAGCGCATTAATAAGTGCCGGTATATTTGGAAGCATTATCTACATCACAACACCTGCTGCTGAGCAGGCCAACCCTTTACCTGTAATTAATTTTGCAAACACCAATCTTGAAACCGGCACAATTATAGGCACATCACCTTTTAAGGCAGCTACGGCAGCAGAAGTACCGGAAATGCCGGTGCCGCCCGGCGTTCCGTCTATGCCGGGTGCAGGCATGCAGCCAGATGTATTAACGGTTGTTGGTGTACTGCCGCCTGATGTTGTTATATTACAAAAAGGCGGAGAATCATTAACGGCCCGTGTCGGTACGGAAACCAAATGGGGCACAGTAAACAGTGTTACAGCCTCCGGCGCTACGATAGACGGCGCCTTTATAAATATAAAATAAAGATTGGAGAAAAAAATCTTGAAACACAGTAAATTATCTAAAATTGCAGCTATTACAATGTCTGCCATGATATTTTCCCAAAGTGCTTTTGCTTTTCAGGTTGATTTTGCGCCCGGCACGCCGCTTATAGAAGCCTTGCGCGCGCTGGGCTATAAAGCAGGCAAAAACGTTATCATTAATGGTGATTTGGGCGGCACGGTAGCCATGAGCATGGGCGATACAGATTTTGACACTGCTATCAAAGCACTTTCACTTACACATAATTTCTCGTATGAAGAAGTAAACGGAGCTGTTCTTATTGCACCGCAAAAAACCATGAACACCATTAAAACATTTAAGTTAAAACACCTGGAGCCTGACTACGCCGCAAAGCAGATGGGGCTTTTGGTGGAAGATGATAATGTTGTTGTAAACAGCGACCTGCACAGCATTACCGTTTCCGGAAGCAGCGCAGATTTAAACCGCGTGGAGCGTGAACTTGAGGAACTGGATAAAGCCCAGCAGCAGGTAAATATCAAGGCAACATTTATCGAACTTTCCAAAGGTAAAACCCGTGACCTTGGCCTTAGCTATACTTCTGACCCATGGACAAAAAATACCTCCCAAAGCGGCTATAACGGCTTTGTATTTGGCGTAACCGGGGCACATGAAGAAACCCTTTCCAATGGCAAAGTGCTTGCACGTCCGAATGTTACAACCTTCGACGGCCGCCAGGCTAAAATTATGATGGGCGATAAAGTGCCGGTATTTACTTCTTCCAGTGACAGCACCGACACGGATGCAGATACCACTATGACGGTTGAGTATAAAGATGTCGGCATACAGCTTGATGTTTTGCCGCGCATCAACGAAGAAGATAAGGAAACCATTACCATGGTTATTAAGCCTTCTGTATCCACTATTACAGAATGGGTTGAAAGTGGTAACAACAAAGCTCCGCAAATTTCTGAACGCAGCGCTGAAACTACCATCCGCGTTAAATCCGGTGAAACAATCCTGCTTGGCGGACTTTTGAAGGAAGAAGAAATTAAAAATATTAAACAAATTCCTATTCTGGCCAAAATTCCGCTTTTGGGCGAACTCTTTAAATCACGCAGCCTGGAAAAATCTCAGTCTGAAATTGTGGTTGCCATTACACCTACTATTGTTTATGACGAGGATGGGCGTCCGCAGGTTGAGATGCAGAAAATGTCGCCTAAACTGCATGAGCAGCTTAATAAAATGCAGAATGAGCCGGAAGAAAGCAATATTGATACAGAAGCTCAGACAGTAATAGATACACGTAATAATGAACTGGAAATCAGGCACGCTGAGGACCAGGATAAATTAAAAGAACGCGAAAGCGAAATTGAAAAGCTGCAAAAAGAAAACCGCCGGATGAAAGAAGAACTTGTAAAAAGCCAGGAAACTATGCGTATGGCTCTTGATGCTTTAAAAGAAGGTGAGAGTTAATGAGCACATCATTTGAAGGCCTTTTAAACGGTATTGAAATAAAACCAGCGGTGTTGGCCATGGTTGATAAAGACTTGATGGAAAAACGCTGCATTATGCCGATAAGCTTTGATGAAGTAAGCGGCATGCTTACGATTGTTACAAGCTCCTATAATGAAGTAAGTAACGATATTGCACTCTTAACTGACCTTATCAGTGAGAAAAATGACGGTAAAGTACGCGGCATTGTAGTAAAAAGCGTTACTTATGAAAATTTAACGGCAGGTTATAATTACCACTATAAGCAGCCTTTCAGCCCGGCAACAGCAGGCAGCCAAAAAACTGCCACTGCTACTGAAAGGGCAATCACTACGGAGCAAACCAAAACAGCCGAAGAAATTTTGCGTAAAGGCATCGACCTGGGAGCAAGTGATATTCATATAACGCCCTGGCGTGACAGCGCACATATCCAGTACCGTGTTGACGGCAAGCTGCGTAATTCAGATATAGTGCTTTCAAAAGATGATGAAATTACTATCTGCAACTATTACAAACGCAAGGCCGGCAAAAATGTCAACCCGCTTATGCCGGAGGACGGCCGTTTCAATTACCTGGGCACGTCTTTTCGTTTATCCACCATGCCTTATGGTGGTGACGGCGAGCGCAGCAAGGTTGTATTAAGGCTTTTATCTTCCAGTGATTATGTTCCGTCCATTGACGAGCTGGGCTTTACTCATGAAGAAGTAGAGCACCTGCGCAGGCTTATTTATAAACCAAGCGGCATTATGCTTGTTTGCGGCCCGACAGGCGAAGGCAAAAGTACCACGCTGTACAGCTTAATTGCTGAACTTAACGCAACAGGCAAGTATGTAATTATTACTTTTGAGGACCCGATTGAACGTTATATCGACGGCATAGCGCAGTCGCAAATCCGTGAGGCAGAGGACCCTAAAAACAATTACAGCTTTGCCCGCGGCATGCGCAGTGCACTGCGCCAGGACCCGAATGTTATTGAAGTAGGCGAAATACGTGACGCAGAAACGGCACTTACTGCCGTTCAATCGTCGCAAACCGGCCACTTAATTTTTTCAACACTGCATGTCCGCAACAGCATTTCTGTTTTCAGACGTCTGAAGGATATTGGCGTCAATGTTTCCGGCTTTTCGGAGCAGATTATAGGCATTGCCTCGCAGCGCCTGCTTTCCAAAAACTGCCCGCACTGCCGGCAGCGTATTGAAAGCCCGCTTAACAGCTTCTTGCGTAAGCAGGACCTTGACATGCTGGAAGAAGGAAAATATACCTACAAATCCACTGGCTGCGAAAAATGCGGTGGCACCGGTTACGCAGGGCGCGTACCGCTGATAGAAATAATAGAATTTAACAATTATCTGCGTGACTATTTCGCTGAAAAGCATGGACTTGTTGATATTGAAAAATTTCTCCGCAAAGAAATTAATTTTAAATCTCTTTGGGACAAAGGTATGCAGTACGTAAAAAATGGCGATATATCCCTGGATGAATTATTAAGCCGAATCGAGCCGGACGAAGATTTGACGAAAGCGAGGGTTTTAATTAATGAACCTGGTTGATAAAATCAATGAGCTTTTTGATAAACCTAAAGAAATAGACTATTATGCCATCTTCAGCCAGCTGAATATGCTGCTGCGCAGCGGCTCTGACATGCCTAAAGCAACGGCAGATATTGCAGATTTCCAGGATAAAAAAGTGCTGGGTACAGCACTTAATAATATCAGCCGTAGCCTGCGTGCCGGTATTTCTACCGCAACAGCCTTTGCCAAAGAAGGTATTTTCCCACGCATCGTCAGCCCAACGATAGAGGCCGGCGAAAAATCCGGGCATTTGTCTGAAACCTTTTTTAAACTTTCGGAATTGATGTGGATGCAGCACAACCTTTACAGTAAAGTAAGGAACGCGCTGCTTGTTCCAAAAATTGCCGCAGTTTTAATGACCATAATGGCGATTGCCTATATTAAAATTGCCATTCCGGAATATGTAACACTGTATAAAGATAATGATATTCCGTTGCCGGTAGTAGTCGAAGTAGTAACAAATTTCGTCAATGCAATAGTCGATAACTGGTATATTACTTTACTGGTCATTTTTGTCGGCTATAAGGGTTTTGGCTGGTTTGTTGAAAACAGGTCAGATATTGTAGATGCTTTCAAACTTAAAATGCCTATTTACCGTGACCTTCACTTCAACTTTTTACAGCATCAGTTTGCAAGCATTCTTTCTATAATGCTTTCTTCCGGATTAACTGAGCAGCAAAGCCTGGTACAAGTATCAAAAGTAGTAGATAACTCTGTTATGAGCTCGGCTATTTTAAAAGTCCGTGATGACATTTTAAAAGGAAATTCCATATCGGACAGCTTGAAAAAAAATAATGCCGACCATATTTTCGATAATCTTCTTTTGGCATCAATTAACGCCGGCGAAAAATCCAGCTCGGTTTCTGAAGCACTTGACCAATGTGCTAAATATTACGAGCGCACTATTAACAACCTTGTTGAAACGGTAAGCACTAAACTTACTTTCATTGTTATGATACCTATTGGCGTAGTAATTGTAGCTATGTTTGCTTTTACAATGATACCAATGTTCAGTTACATTACCAACGTAACTCAATAAGGATGTCCTAAAAATTAAATAAATCACCTCCACGCAGAGGGAATGGCGCTGAGGCTGCCGTTCATAAAGCGCAAATTCTTTTGAAGGAGGTGAAGAAGATGCAATCCACGCTCCGTAAAGAAAGCGTGGTTTTTTATTGCCGCAAAACCAAACGCAGCGGTTTTACACTTGCTGAAATTCTGGTGGTTCTGGCTGCAATAATATGCCTTGCAGCTGGTGCCGTTGTTGTCGGTAAAAACTATCTTGAAAGCGGCAGGTACAATGCTGCAAAAGCAGATGTATCCGCAATAGCTATTGCAGTATCACAGTACAAATTCGAGATGGAAGAATACCCGGACAGTTTAAATACCCTGACGCAAAAAGTTGAACAGTACGGGCCATGGCTTTCTGCCGACAGTCTGCAAGACCCGTGGGACAATGATTATCAATATTCATTTAACGAAGCAGATAACCGTTTTGCCGTATGGTCGAATGGCCCTGATGGCACAAACAGCAGCGGCAATAATCCCGCAGAATTTACCGGTGATGACATCGGTGTATTAGGACATTAACACAAAATTAAAAATTTAATTATTAACTGGAGGTTTTTACAATGAATTTATCTATTAAAAAAATGCAGGAATCTATGGAAAACAGAAAAAAACGCAATGGCTTTTCTTTGCCTGAAATCCTGGTAGCATGCGCTATCATCGTATCCCTTTCCGTTGCAGCATTCTTCGGCTACAACCAGGCACAGCAAACCCGTAAAATGGCTCAGATGAATAATGATATGGAAGCTCTTGCTAACGGCTGCCTTGCTTATGAAGCTCTTAATATGGAAAGCCTTCCGCCTGCAACCCTGCAAGACCTTTCTACCGGCCTTACTGCTGAACAATCCGTTGATAACTGCGAACATACTGATTTTGTAACCAGCACCAAAACAGAAGATGGTACTTTCCTTGACCCCTGGGGCGTAGAATATGATTATGACCAGGCTGCACGTACCATCAGCTGCACTCCGAAAGATACTTCCGGAGCTGATATGGAGCAAGTTATCCGTTATTTCTGATTCATAACTTAGACAAGCGGCAAATTTTTATTTGCCGCTTATCTCCTATTTTTGAATTAAGGATGTATGAAAATGTTTAAAAGTCTACTCGGCAAAATACGTTTTACCCCCCCACAACACAAAGGCGAAATGGCAGTGCGATAATTGTACTGGTAGCCGTTGCAGCAATCATCATGAGCATGATTGCTATCTCAACGGCAAAAATCTCCCAGGCGTCTTTAGGCAGCCTGGACAGTACGAAAACTGCTTTACAAGCACAGCAATATGCTGCTGCCGAAGCAGCCATATTGCAGGCTACAAATTATGATGATTTAACAGCCCATGATAGGCAAAATATTCAAAATACAGATTACTTTTCTGAAGTAGAGCTTTCCGAAGAAAGCGACTACAACGATGATATAAAGCAGCGTACCGCTACTATTTTCATATACCGTGGCAATGAAGCATTGCCGCGATATACACTTGAAAGCATACTGCTATCTAAAAATGAAGAAAGCGGCGTACCAATAGGAACAGTAATAGCCTGGCCGGCAAACAGCTTACCGCAGGAAAGCGGAACCTGGCTTGAATGTAACGGGCAGAGCTGCGCTGCTTATCCAAAACTTGTTGCAGTTCTTGGACGCTCAACTGTTCCCGATTACCGTGGTTTATTTTTACGCGGTTACGGCAGCATTCCGGAACGGTTACACATCAGTCCGGCAATCTTGGCGAATTGCAAGGCGACGCTATCCGTAACATTACAGGGCGTGTAAGAATAAGTGCCGACGGCCCACAAGGCGTCAGCGAAGGCGCGCTGTATGATGATAATTCATTAGGTGATAACAGACGCGGCTCTACAAGCGGTGATAATACAACAGTAAGATTAGATGCTTCAAGAGTTGTACCGACAGCCAACGAAAACAGGCCCATTAATACCGCTGTGAAGTACCTTATTAAAGCTGCTTAATTATTGTATTTTGAATTTCCTTCATGCGCTGAGAAGGAGTAAAAAATGCTTAAAAGTCTACTCGGCAAAATACGTTTTACCCCCCCACAACACAAAG
>ENA-ORRT01000325-ORRT01000325.1-human-gut-metagenome-genome-assembly--contig:-NODE-325-length-40570-cov-12.4174_pt1 | contig 40570 bp, 36 predicted proteins | sample MGYA00242181_ERZ509146 | MGnify/ENA primary metagenome ERZ509146 (study PRJEB26280, sample SAMEA2338624) | human gut metagenome | biome: human gut; feature: human-associated habitat; material: faeces...
CCGTATAAATAGAAAAAGCCCTTTGAGAAAAGGATTTCTCCTCTCTCAAAGGGCAGGTTGATAACCATTATTCCGCAATAGCTTCTAATTCACCTAAAGATAAGCCTTTAATTAAAATGGTATTCTCATTAGAGTCTAACGTGTGTTTTTCTAATTTCTTTAAAGCTTTTTGATAATCACAATCCCCAATAATACCGTCTTTTGTTGTACTTACAAGTACCATTTTCCAATCAGCCACCCGCTTTCCATCTACAGCATATTCGTTTTGTGGCATTTTAGGTAGAATTGTTTCTGTACCTTCTGTTAATGCTATTGCTCCAAACGGACTACCATCTGGTTTAGCATAAAATTTTGGTGTTGCAGTATATGCATTACTCCAATCAACCGCTGTTTTCTCTTTTTTAAATTTGCTAAATAACCCCATAATCTGCATTTCTCCTTCCTAACTTTAGTCTTGTAATTTTCCTTATTTCAAAAATGGGCAATCCCGATTTGGAATTGCCCATTCATCGTACTAATTATGCGATTTTTTCTTGCTTGCACCGATTTCTGCATCAAATGATGTAAGTTTGATGTAAATCGCTGTTTTTTCAGTTTTTTATCAAATGAAGTACGTCCCGTCTATTTGGTGAAACGGTACATCTTTACATCATCTTAATAGAGCTTTGCACCTGCCGGAATGTGGTCATCTACCATCAGAAGATGAAGTTTTTCTTCGCCCTCTTCCTCATGAATAGCACTGAGGAGCATACCGCAAGAGTCAATGCCCATCATCGCTCTCGGTGGAAGATTTGTGATAGCGATAAGAGTCTTTCCAACCAGTTCCTCCGGCTCATAAAAGCTATGAATACCGCTTAAAATGGTTCTGTCTGTGCCTGTTCCGTCATCAAGAGTAAACTGTAACAGTTTCTTTGACTTCGGTACTGCAACACACTCTTTAACCTTTACTGCACGGAAATCTGACTTGCTGAATGTATCAAAGTCTACCATTTCCTCAAACAAAGGCTCAATCTTTACTTTAGAAAAATCAATCTTTTCAGACTCAGTTTTTACATTTTTTTCAGGTGCTTCAGAAGCTGTATTATTTACATCATTTTTCTTATTTACACCATCTAAGGACTTCATTGTTGGGAACAGCAGCACATCCCTGATGGCCGGTGAATCCGTCAGTAGCATGATCATACGGTCAATGCCGAATCCGATTCCTCCTGTCGGAGGCATACCTACCTCCAGCGCATTCAAGAAGTCCTCGTCCGTATGGTTGGCTTCCTCATCGCCCTGGGCCAGAAGCTCTTCCTGGGCTCTAAACCGCTCCCTCTGGTCAATGGGGTCATTGATTTCAGAGTAGGCGTTGGCCATCTCCCAGCCGTTCATGAAGAACTCAAAGCGCTCCACGTAGTCCGGGTTGCCCGGCTTTTTCTTGGTCAGAGGAGAAATCTCCACCGGATGGTCCAGAACAAAGGTAGGCTGCACCAGGTGCTCCTCCGCAAACTCCTCAAAGAACAGGTTCAGGATGTCGCCCTTCTTATGACGCCCCTCAAACTCCACTCCCTTTTCCTTGGCAATGGCTCTGGCCTCTTCCAGGGTATGAATCTGGTCAAAATCCACTCCGGCATACTTCTTAACCGCGTCCACCATGGTAATGCGTGCAAAGGGCTTGCCTAAATCCATCTCCACGCCCTTATAAGTAATGGTGGTGGTACCCAGTACCTCCTGAGCCACAAAACGGTACAGCTTCTCGGTCAGGTCCATCATTCCGTTGTAATCCGTATACGCCTGATACAGCTCCATCAGGGTGAACTCCGGGTTATGCCTGGTATCCAGGCCTTCGTTGCGGAATACACGCCCAATCTCATAAACCCTCTCAAGTCCGCCTACAATAAGCCTCTTCAGATAAAGCTCCAGGGATATGCGAAGCTTAAAATCCTCATCCAGGGCGTTAAAATGGGTCTCAAAGGGCCTTGCGGCAGCGCCTCCCGCGTTGGAAACCAGCATAGGAGTCTCCACTTCCATGAAGCCCTCTCCGCCCAGATATTTCCGGATAGCGGCCAGAATCCTGGAACGCTTGATGAAGGTATCCTTCACCTCCGCGTTCATGATCAGGTCCACGTAACGCTGACGGTAACGCATATCCGTATCCGTCAGGCCATGGAATTTCTCAGGAAGCACCTGAAGGCTCTTGGAAAGAAGGGTTACCTCCGTGGCATGAATGGATATCTCACCTGTCTTGGTGGTAAAGGCCTTCCCCTTTACCCCCACGATATCGCCGATGTCCATTTTCTTGAAATCCTTATAAGACTCCTCACCCACGCTGTCCCTTGCCACATAGACCTGAATGCTGCCTTTTAAATCCTGTACATTGCAGAAGGAAGCCTTACCCATGACGCGTTTGAACATCATACGGCCGGCAATGGCTGCTTCCTTCCCCTCCCACTGCTCATAGTTATCCTTGATATCCATGCTGTGGGCAGTCACATCATATTTTGTAATCTGGAAAGGATCCTTTCCAGCCGCCTGAAGCTCCGCCAGCTTATCCCTGCGCGCCTTCAGCACGTGATTTAAATCTGTATCTGCCTGTTTAACCTTTTGCTGTTCTCCCACGTCCTTAACTCCTTTGTGTTAGATTTATGAAACCCTCTGGATTTCCAGCACCTTATACTGGATATCCCCTGCCTGGGTCTCCACGTCTACGCAGTCACCCACAACCTTGCCAATCAGGGCACGGCCTACCGGTGATTCATTGCTTATCTTATTCTGCAGGCTGTTGGCCTCGGTGGAACCAACGATATAGAACTCCATCTCCTCGTCATACTCCACATCCAGAAGCTTTACCTTACATCCGATATTAATCTTATCCAGGTCAATTTCATCCTCTACCACGACCTCGGCGTTCTTAAGAAGTTTCTCCAGTTCCTCGATACGCAGTTCAATGTCCCTCTGCTCATCCTTGGCCGCATCATACTCTGCATTCTCGGACAAATCGCCCTGCTCTCTTGCTTCCTTAATCTTCTGCGCAACTTCTTTTCTCTTGACAACTTTCAGATTCTGCAGTTCATCTTCGTACTGTTTGAGTCCGGCATATGTCAAAATATGTTTCTTATCTGCCATCTTACCTGCTTCCTTCCTTTAATTCTTAATTTATGTTGATTTCACTTGAGTATCATTCTTAATGTCCACACATTCTGAGTATTATATAGGAAAATGTGTCCATTGTCAAGATTGGATTTTCCTGTCCAGAAGCTCCACGAACCCCTCCAATGTCTCCACCTGATTGATTTCATTCCTGAGCGTGGCTGAGTGGGGCATTCCTTTTGTATACCAGGCCATATGGCCTCTCATTTCCCGCATGGCAACACCTTCTCCCTTAAACCGGACCAGCATGCGGCCGTGCCGCAGAATCATGGCCTTTATCTCAGCCATGGACGGGCCCGGAAAGACCTCCCCTGTATCCAGATAGTGGTTAATCCGGCCGAACAGCCACGGATTGCCCTTGGCTCCCCTGGCCACCATGATGCCGTCGCAGCCTGTCTCTTTAAGCATCCTCCCGGCATCCTCCGGCGTAAAGATATCCCCGTTTCCAATAACAGGAATCCGTACCGCCTCCTTCACCTGACGGATGATGTCCCAGTCCGCCTTACCGGAATAATACTGCTCCCTGGTGCGTCCATGGACAGCCACTGCAGCGACACCGCAGCTTTCCGCCATCTTTGCAAATTCCACCGCATTGACAGAAAGGTCGTTAAATCCTTTGCGGAATTTCACGGTCACAGGCTTTTTCACCGCTTTCACCATGGCTGCCAGCACTTCCCTCGCCCGTCCGGGGTTCTTCATCAGCGCGGATCCCTCGCCGTTGTTGACGATTTTCGGCACAGGACATCCCATGTTCACGTCAATATAATCATAGGGTCCTTCCTCCAGCCTGGCCGCAATCTCCGCCATAATATCCGGTTCTGAGCCAAAGAGCTGCACGGCGGCGGGGCGCTCGTCCGGGTCAATCTGCAGCAGCTCCCTGGTGTTTCGGTTGTTGTACAGAACCGCCTTTGCGCTGACCATCTCCGTCACCACGCAGCCCGCTCCCTGTTCCCGGCACAGCACCCGGAAGGGCAGGTCCGTGACGCCCGCCATGGGCGCCAGTATTACATTATTCTCAAGAACTGTATTTCCAATCCTAAGTTTCATCTAATCTTCCCCGTCATCCTCTATATCTATGTCCTCTCCCAGGAAAAATGTCCTGTAATACAGTTCCAGCGCTTCCAGCATTTCCTTTTTTTCTTCTTGGTACTGCTTGATTTTAAGGACGCTTCCTATCTCGTCAAAGAGATAATCCGTTTCCTCTGAGGTTACCCTGAATTCCAGGTTTCCTTTTTCGTCAAATTCCATGGTCAGCACGCCGCCCACATCCTCTGTATAGAGCACACACATGATCTGGAGTTCGTCCCTTATGGACTGTGGCAGGGATTTGAAATCCTGGTTAAAATAATATTTTTGTTCATAGGAGTTGGCTCCGCAGAGCACTGTCGTATCCTTCATCTCATCTCTCCACAAAAGTCCGCTGCCTGTGACAGGCGGCGGACTTTCCATTCTATCGTCGTTTATGTTCTCATCTACCGGATTAGCGGATCAGCATCTTGGCTATCTCATACTGCTCTTCCGGGATGTCCTTTGTCATATTCAGGGCTTCCTGGATATCGAAATCCACAAACTCACCGTGCTTATAGGCCACCAGACGATTGCTCTTGCCTACGGCCAGAAGCTCTGCCGCCTTGGCGCCCATGATGGAGGCATATACCCTGTCCTTACAGGTAGGCGTTCCGCCGCGCTGCATGTGGCCCAGGATGGTGGCTCTTGTCTCAATGCCTGTGGCAGCCTCAATGCGCTTTGCCATGGAACCGGAATGGCCGATTCCCTCCGCGTTGATGATAATGTTGTGTTTCTTGCCCCGTCTGCGGTTGTCGATAATCCGGTTAATCAGAGCCTGCTCATTGCCGTCATAGCGCTCCGGGAGAAGGATATCCTCCGCGCCGTTTCCAATGCCGCACCACAGTGCGATGTATCCGGCGTTGCGCCCCATAACCTCCACGATGCTGCACCGCTCATGGGATGTGGATGTATCGCGAATCTTATCAATTGCTTCCATGGCCGTGTTGACAGCCGTGTCAAAACCAATGGTATAATCGGTACAGGCAATATCCAGGTCAATGGTTCCCGGAAGTCCGATTGTATTGATGCCCAGGGCAGACAGCTTTCCCGCGCCCCGGAAGGAACCGTCTCCTCCGATGACCACCATTCCGTCAATGCCATGCTTGCGGCAGATGTCAGCGCCCTTCTGCTGGCCTTCCGCTGTGGTGAACTCCTTACATCTTGCCGTGTAAAGGATAGTGCCGCCGCGGTTGATGATGTCAGACACGCTGGTGGACTCCATGTCCACGATTTCCTCTTCCAGCAGGCCTGCGTATCCACGCATGATACCCTTTACCTTAAGGCCCTTATTGATAGCAGTCCTTACAACCGCGCGAATAGCCGCGTTCATTCCCGGCGCATCGCCTCCGCTGGTAAGTACTCCAATGGTTTTCACTGCCTTTGCCATAGCAATTTACCTCCTTGTATTAAGCACATCCATTACTTCTGTGCTGACGTCGCTCTCAATCATTCATTCTCTCATCTATATCCAACGCTATTCTAATTCATTTTCCCCAGCTTTTCAAGACCTTTTTCTACGACTTTGACATTTTTTTCACCAAGTCCTTTTCCCAGCTCTTCCAAAAGCCCTGGCGTGACCTGTACATTCCAGTTGGCCGGAAGGACTTTCTTGGCCCTCTCCTTCTGGAGATAAATGACCACCCGGTCCTTTCCCTCGCTGGACCGCAGAGATGTCAGAAGGCGCTGCTCCCCGGCTTGATACGTCTCCATATCCGGGAACTGGAGCCACAGCTCCTTGGGTACACTGTCAAAGGGAATCACCTGCTCGCACACCAGCTTTCCCACCGGATCGTCTCCGATGGACACTCTTCCCCTGATGAACAGCTTGGAATCCTCGGTAAAAAGGTCCCGGTTGGCCTCGTAATCCCTCGGGAACACTATGACCTCCACCGGTCCCAGAAGGTCTTCCAGCGTTATGAAGGCCATGAGCTGGTTGGTCCTGGTGGTCTTTACGGTCTTGCCTGCCACCAGTCCGCCGATGACAGCCCTGGAGCCGTCCTCCACCCCTGCCTCGTCCGTCTCCTCGTCCACGATGAACTGGGCGGAGGTGGCTGTTATGTTCCTCCTCCATGTATCCTCATAGTCATCCAGGGGATGGCCGCTGATGTAGACTCCCAGTATTTCCTTCTCAAAGGCAAGAAGCTCATCCTTTGAGTATTCCCCCACATCCGGAAATGTAATCTGGAATTCGTTTCTGTCTTCCTCACCCGCAATGTCGAAAAGGCTTAACTGTCCCTCAAACATGGATTTTTTCTCCCTGGCCTTCTCCTCCAGCATGGTGGGCGCCACTGCCATCTTCTGCCGTCTGGTTCCGGGCAGGGTATCCAGAGCGCCTGACTTGATGAAATTTTCCAGTGTTCTCTTGTTCACTTCCTTCATGCTCATGCGCCCCACGAAATCCTCCATGGAACGGAAGGGACCGTTTCTCTCCCTCTCTGCCAGGATTACCTCTGTCACAGGTTTGCCCACGCTCTTGATGGCGGACAGGCCGTAACGGATGGCGTCCCCTGACACGGAGAAGCCGCTCTCGCCCTCGTTGATATCCGGCGGCAGCACCGGAATGCCCATCATGCGGCGGCAGGTCAGCACATACTCTGAAAATTTACTTACATTGTCCATAACCGATGTCATGAGGGCCGCCATAAACTCCCTGGGGTAATAGTATTTCAGATAGGCTGTCTGGTAAGACACCACCGCGTAAGCCGCTGCGTGGGACTTGTTGAAAGCGTATTTTGCAAAGTCAATCATCTCATCGTAGATGTGGTTTGCTGTCTTCTCGTCAATGCCGTTGTTCACACAGCCCTTAACCCCTTCCGACTGGTTGCCGTAGACAAAGTTCTGGCGTTCCTTCTCCATGACCGACGTTTTCTTCTTGCTCATGGCACGGCGCACCAGGTCGCTTCGTCCCATAGTATATCCGGCCAAATCACGCACGATCTGCATCACCTGCTCCTGGTACACGATACAGCCATAGGTAGGGCTTAATATGGGCTCCAGCTGGGGACAGTCATAGGTGATGGAAGCCCTGTCGTTCTTTCCCTTCAGATATTTGGGTATAAAATCCATGGGGCCCGGACGGTACAGGGAGATACCTGCTATGATATCCTCCAGGTTCTCCGCCTTAAGCTCCTTCATGAAGCTCTTCATCCCCGCGCTTTCCAGCTGGAACACGCCCTCGGTCCTGCCTGTTCCGATGGATTCAAGCACCTTCTTATCGTCAAAATCAATGTGGTCAATGTCAATGGTTATGCCGTAGTCCTTTTCAGCCAGCCGCACCGCGTTCTGGATAACCGTCAGGGTCCGCAGCCCCAGAAAATCCATTTTGAGAAGTCCCAGCTCCTCGATGGTTGTCATGGTAAACTGGGTGGTGATGGTGCCGTCAGAGGCCCTGGACAGAGGCACAAACTCGTCAATGGACCGGCTGCCAATCACCACTCCGGCCGCATGCATGGAGGTATGCCTGGGCAGTCCCTCCAGACGCCTGGACATGTCGATGAGATAATGGACCTGTTCATCCTCATTGTATGCCTTCTTAAGATCCGGATTCATGGTCAGAGCCTTATCCAGCGTCATCCCCAGATCCCCCGGGATCATCTTGGCAATGGTGTCGCACAGGGAATAGGGCAAATCCAGCACACGCCCCACATCGCGGACAACACCCTTGGCCGCCAGGGTACCGAAGGTGACAATCTGCACCACCTGGTCCTTGCCGTATTTGCGCACCACGTAGTCAATTACCTCCTGGCGCCGCTCATAACAAAAGTCAATATCAATATCAGGCATGGACACGCGCTCCGGGTTCAGGAAACGCTCAAAGAGAAGATTATAACGCACCGGATCAATATTGGTGATTCCCAGTGTGTAGCTTACAATGCTTCCGGCGGCGGAACCCCGCCCAGGCCCCACGATAATGTCCTGGGAACGGGCATAGTTGATAAAATCCCACACTATCAGGAAATAATCCACGTATCCCATGGAGCGGATAACATCCAGCTCATAGTCCAGCCGGCTGCTCAGTGTGCCGTCATCATCCGGGTAACGAGTCTTAAAGCCCTCACGGCACAGATGGTTTAAGTAGCTCCAGGAGTCAAAGCCCTCAGGCACCTCATATTTCGGAAGCTTGGTGATCCCGAACTCAATCTCCACATTGCAGCGCTCCGCTATCATATGGGTATTTTCGATGGCCTCAGGCGCATAGGGGAACAGGGCCCGCATTTCCTCCTCGGACTTACAGTAGTACTGGCCCCCTTCGTAGCGCATCCTGTCCTCATCCGCCACCTTCTTGCCGGTCTGGATGCACAGAAGGATATCATGGGCCTTCTCATCCTCGGCATAGGTGTAATGGATATCATTGGTGGCCACCAGCTTAAGGCCCGTATCCCTGCTCATGCGCATAAGGCCCTGGTTTACTAACCTTTGGTCCGGCAGCCCGTGGTCCTGAAGCTCCAGGAAGAAGTTGTCCTTTCCGAATATGTCCACATACCTTTCGGATGCCCTGACCGCCTCCTCATACATTCCTCTGGTCAGGCAGCGCTGCACCTCCCCTGCCAGACAGGCGCTGAGGGCAATGATTCCCTCGCGGTAGGTCCGCAGCACCTCGTAGTCCACTCTGGGTTTATAGTAAAATCCGTCCACAAACCCCTTGGACACAATTTTCATCAGGTTTTCATAACCCTTGTTGTTCTCTGCCAGCAGCACCAGGTGATAATACCGGTCCTCGCCGCTTACCGTTTCCCTGTCAAAGCGGGAGCCCGGGGCCACATAGACCTCGCATCCCAGGATGGGCTTAATGCCGGCCTCCCTGGCAGCTTTATAAAAATCAATGACTCCATACATCACACCATGGTCCGTGACAGCCATGCTGTCCATGCCAAGCTCCTTTGCCCTGGCTGTCAGCTCCTTGATTTTACAGGAACCGTCCAGAAGGCTGTATTCCGTATGGACGTGCAAATGGGTAAATGCCATTCCCTATTCTCTCCTTATCCTTGCGGTATCATTCGAGTAACAGTTTATCATAAATCCGGATAAAAGAAAAGAGAACCAGGCAAGTCCTGCCTGATTCCCGTTATCTATCTCTCCAAACAAACGGACTGGTAGTTACTGGTTTTTCAGATACTTCTCAATTTCAGTTACAGCTGCTTCCTCGTCCTTTCCGTCGGCTTCCACCAAAATGGATTCGCCTGCGGTCAGACAGAGAGTCATCATTCCCATGATGCTCTTGGCATTCACACGCTTTGCCTCTGCTTCCAGGTAAATCGCGCTTTCGTACTGACTGGCCACCTGCACGAGCATAGCTGCCGGTCTCGCCTCAAGTCCTGATGCCAATTCAACTGTAATCAATTTCTTTACCATAATAATCCTCCTCATTCCTTTGAATGGTGCACAGCCCCTGATACGTTCCAATGGTCATGTTCCAATCTGGCCGCATCCCGACTGCCATTCAGGTGCCCGTACTGATTCGTACTTGATAAAACTATTGCAAACTTGATGTATTACGGTCTGGATACTGCTGCCGCAGTTCCTCAGCCACAAGGCTTAATTTCCTCAAACGGTGGTTCACGCCCGATTTACCCACAGGCGGTTCCAGGGCCTCCCCCAATTCCTTTAAGGTCGCCTCCGGCCGTTCCAGCCGTATGCGGGCCATCTCCTGAAGACTCTCAGGCAGACCCGAAAGACCGGCAACAGACTGGATGAAACGGATGTCCTCTATCTGTTTTACCGCAGCTGACACGGTCTTATTGATATTGGCAGTCTCGCAGTTGACCTGGCGGTTTACGCTGCCCCTCATCTCCTTGACAATGCGGATATTCTCCAGCTCCATAAGGGATACCGGAGCCTCCATCACATTAAGGATGTCCACAATCTGACTGCCCTCCTTGATATAGACCACATAGTACCTTTTCCTCGGCACTATCTTGGCCTCGATATCAAAGGTGGCAATGATGTTTTTAAGCTGTTCCGCCTTCGGCTCGGTGGGACACACGATTTCAAAGTGGTAGAACTTCTCCGGGGCGCTGATGGAACCGGCCGCCAGGAAGGCGCCACGTATGAAAGCCCGTCTGCAGCAGGCATTCTGAAGAACCACATTCCGAATCAGGGAAAGGTTTTCACCAATTTCCCCCTGGGTATTGATAAGCTTCACTGCCTGCAGGACCTTGAGGGCTTCCTCATGTTCTCTGACTGCTACGATGTATGTCCTGCTCCGCCCGTGATTCATTCCACTGCGAATCGAGACATCCGTTCTTATATTAAATGTTTTTTTCAATAATGTAAAGTACTTTCTTGCAACTGCCACATTTTCCGTATGGATTTCAATCCAAAAACGGTCTGAGGCCGATATCTTTACCCTGCCGCACAGACTCAGGATAGCTGCTGTTTCCGCTATCTGGCAGTGGCGAGCCCCGGGCATCTGCCTGGACAGCTCGTCTTTTACGTTGGAAGAAAATGACATGTCCGCTACTTCCTTTTATTGTCTTTGTCGATGTCCCTGTGTTCTATTTTGATGCCGTATTCGGCCTTGGCGGTCAGGTGGCCGCAAAGGGCCCTGGCAACCGTCACGGAGCGGTGCTTGCCTCCGGTGCATCCCACCGCCACCACCAGCTGGTTCTTTCCTTCATTGATATAATTAGGCAGGAGGAAATCCATCATATCATAGAGCTTGTCCAAAAACTGCGCGCAGGTGCCTCCCTGCATCACATAATCCCGGACAGACTGATCCTCCCCTGTCAGCGGGCGCAGTTCCTCCACATAGTAGGGATTAGGAAGAAAACGCACGTCGAAAACCAGGTCCGCATCCTCCGGAATCCCATACTTAAAGCCAAAGGAGAGGACTGTGACAAACATGTTGCAGTACTCCTGGTGTTTGAGGAATATTTTCTCCAGTTCCTGCCGCAGCTCCCTGGTAAGAAGCTTGCTGGTGTCAATGATGAAATCCGCATCCTTCTTGAGAAAGGCCAGCTTGACCCTCTCCTTTTCAATTCCCTTGTCCAGCCTGCCTGTCCCGGCCAGGGGATGGCTGCGGCGGGTTTCCTTGTACCGCTTAATCAGGACCCCGTCATTGGCATCCAGGAACAGAATCTGGTAATCCATCCCCAGTTCCTTCCATCCCCTGAAAATAGCATCCAGCTGGCTCAGTTCCTCGCCGCTGCGGATGTCTATGCCCAGGGCGGCCTGGCTGATGTCACTGCCGGCCGCTGCCAGCTGGGCAAATTTATCCACCAGGGATATGGGCAGGTTATCCACACAGTAAAAGCCCAAATCCTCCAGCATTTTCAGTGCAATTGTCTTGCCTGCCCCGGACATTCCGGTTACAATCACAAGCTTCATCCATCCTCCTCAGTTGCGTAAGATTAGCATTTCAAATCAGAATTCCCCCCAGCGCTTCACTTCCATCTCAAGCTCCACGCCGGATTGTTCCAGCACCGTCTTTCTGATATGTCCGCACAGGGCCATGACATCGGACGCGGTGGCGTTTCCGCCGTTGATCACAAAACCGCAGTGCTTCTCCGATACCCTGGCACCGCCCATGCCATATCCCCTGAGACCGGCATCCTCTATGAGCTTTCCAGCAAAATATCCCTGGGGACGTTTAAAGGTGCTGCCTGCGCTGGGATATTCCAAAGGCTGTTTCTCCCTCCGTCTGGCCGCCAGTTCCTTCATCCGGGCCTCAATAGCCGCCCGTTCCCCCGGTTCCAGATGAAAGGATGCCTCCAGCACCGTATATCCCCTGTCGGGGATACAGCTGGTGCGGTATCCCAGTTCCAGTTCATCACGGGAAAGCTCCAGCACCTCTCCCTCATTTGTCATGACCCTGGCTGATTTGAGGATATTCTTTATCTCAGAGCCATAGGCCCCCGCGTTCATCACCAGGGCGCCGCCGACGCTGCCGGGTATGCCTGCGGCAAATTCCATACCGGTCAGACCGTGTTCCAGGGCCACACGGGCCACACGGGCCAGCAGTTCACCTGCCCCCGCACGTATAAGGTTTCCCTCTGCCCCGGCATGGCACCAGTTTCCTTCCATCGCAATGACCACGCCCTCGATTCCCCTGTCGCTGACCAGGAGATTGCTTCCATTTCCCAGCACTCTCCAGGGAATACCGTGTTCCCTGCACAGGCAGATAACCTTTCCCAGCTCCTCTTCATTGCCGGGGCACACATAGGCTTCAGCCGGCCCCCCGATGCGGAAGGTGGTGTGCCTGCTCATGGGTTCCATGAAACGGCACGCCGCCCCCTCTGATACAAGCACCTCTTTCAACATATGTTCCAGCTTCAAAATACATTCCTCGCTTAAGACTTAATTTTACTGGCCCTTTCCAAGATTGGCCTGTACCCGGTTGTAAAGCTCCTGGGCCGCATTGTAGCCCATCTTCTTCTGGCGGTAGTTGACAGCCGCGGACTCCACGATAATGGCCAGATTACGTCCCGGACGGATGGGAATGGTGTGGCAGACCACCTGGTTGCCCAAAAATTCCGTGTACTGGTCTTCCAGGCCCAGTCTGTCGTACTCCTTATCCTTGCTCCAGTCCTCCAGCTTGATGACCATGTCAATGGACTGGGTATCCTTAACGCTCTCCACACCGAACAGGGTCTTTACATCAATGATGCCGATGCCGCGCAGTTCGATAAAATGCTTGGTGATGTCAGGAGCGCTTCCAATCAGGGTGTCATCGCTGACCCGGCGTATCTCCACCACGTCATCCGTCACCAGACGGTGTCCCCGCTTAATCAGTTCCAGGGCAGCCTCGCTCTTGCCGATGCCGCTCTCGCCCATAATCAGCACACCCTCGCCGAATACGTCAATCAGAACGCCGTGGATACTGATACAGGGAGCCAGCTTCACGTTAAGCCAGCGGATGATTTCTGCCATCAGGGCAGAGGTGGTCTTATCAGACACAAGGCAGGGAACGCCATAGTAATTACAGAATTCCAGAAGGTCTTCATCCGGCTCCTGGTCGCGGCTGAACACCAGACAGGGAATCTGGCTGGATGTGAGCTTATCGTACATCCGGCGCTTCTGCTCCTGGTCCATGGTATTAATATATGCCTGCTCTACGTATCCGATGATTTGAACCCGCTCCCTGTCAAAATGGTCAAAGAAACCCGTGAGCTGCAGGGCCGGACGGTTCACGTCCGGATGGGTCAGCACAATCTTGTCCGTGTCAATCTCCGGCGTGGTGTTTTTAAGCTTCATTTTCTCGATTAATTCCGATATAGTTACTCCATGCATGATAATACCCCCTTGACCTGGTTTTACTTCTCGTTTAACTTCTATCATACTATCATAATTTGATTCGGTTGTCATGTATTTTTATCATTGTGTTTCCAGATTCTGGGAAGTCATTTCAATCCCGTCATCCGGGTTTGTGACGGCCCCGGTTTCAGTCCCGTCCGGCCGCGGATGGAAGTAGCGGTACACGGATTCGGCTGACCTGCGGTTCATCTGGGGCGTCTGCTCCAGGTCTTCCACTGAGGCGCTCCTCACCGCCTCTATATCCTTAAAGCGGCGCATGAGGGCCTTTCTCCTGGCCGGCCCGATACCGGGAATATCGTCCAGTATGGATTTTACTTGGCCCTTTCCCCTGAGGCTTCTGTGGTATTCGATGGCAAAACGGTGCGCCTCATCCTGAATCCTGGTGATGAGCCTGAACCCTTCGGAGTGCCGGTCAATGGGCACCTCCACATTGTTATAATAGAGTCCCCTGGTTCTGTGATTATCATCCTTCACCATACCGCACACCGGAATGGAAAGCCCCAGCTTGCCAAGGACTTCCAGGGCTATATTCACCTGGCCCCTGCCGCCGTCCATCATGATAAGGTCAGGAAATCTGGTAAAACTTCCCAGGCTCAAATCGGCTCCCCTTTCCTTCAGTTCCTCCGTTTCCCTCATGCCATGGGAAAACCTGCGTGTCAGCACCTCTTCCATGGACGCGTAGTCGTTGGGGCCCCGGACCGTCTTGATGCGGAATTTTCTGTAATCGCTGCGCTTGGGCCTGCCGTCCTCGTATACCACCATGGAGCCCACAGACTCCACGCCGCTGGTGTTGGAGATATCATATGCCTCCATGCGCCGGATTCCTCCAATGCCAATGAGCTCTCCAATCTGGTTCATTGCCCCGATGGTGCGAAGCTCCTCTTTCTTAATCCGCTCCTTATCCTGGGACAGCACCAGAGCGGCATTCCTGGCCGCCAGCTCCACCAGACGTTCCTTCTCTCCCTTTTTTGGAACCACCAGCCTTACCTTCTGCCCCCGTTTGGCGGACAGCCACTGGCTGATGACCTCCTCATCCCCCAGGGGGTGCTGGAGCCACAGTTCCCTTGGAATAAAAGGAGTGCCCGCATAAAACTGCTTTACAAAGCTGTCTAGAATCTCGCCCTCATTTTCCGCCGTTGCGGCCGATATATGGAAATGGTCCCTGCCGATCAGTTTGCCCTCGCGGATAAAGAACACCTGTACCACCGCGTCCCTCTCATCCCTGGCCATAGCCACGATATCCCGGTCCTTCATGCCGCTGCTGGTTATCTTCTGCTTCTGCGCCACCTGCTTCACGCTGTTTAACAGCTCCCGGTACTCAATGGCCCGTTCAAACTCCAGGCTGTCGGAGGCCGTCTGCATCTTTTCCTGGAGACTCTTTATGAGAGGGTCGTATCTGCCGTTTAAAAAGTCCAGGGCCTGACTGAAGTTGGACTGGTATTCCTCCCTGGATATATATCCCTGGCAGGGGGCGTCACACTGCTTGATATGGTAATTGAGACATGGACGCTCCTTTCCCGTATCCTTTGGCAGGTTCCGGTTGCAGGTCCTGATGCGGTATAATTTGTGTATCAAATCCAGCGTATCCTTCACGGCCCCCGCGCTGGTATAGGGGCCAAAGTAACGGCTCCTGCCGTCCTTCTTCATATCCCTGGCAAACAAAAGGCGCGGAAAATCCTCCCCCATGGTTGCCTTGATATAGGGATAGCTTTTGTCATCCTTTAACATGGTGTTGTACCGCGGCCTGTGCTCCTTAATCAGGTTGCACTCCAGTACCAGGGCTTCCAGCTCGGAATCCGTCAGGATATATTCAAACCACGCAATGTGGGACACCATCTGTTCAATTTTAGCCGTCTTATTCCTGCTGCTCTGAAAATACTGCCTGACCCGGTTCTTAAGACTGATGGCCTTGCCCACGTATATGATCTCATCTCTGTCATTGTGCATAAGATAAACCCCCGGACTGGCCGGGAGTTTCTTCAGTTCTTCCTCTAAATCAAACAATGCCTGTCACCATCCTTTTCATATGGCTTTATGTTCCGCCGTTTTACCGGGCGGTGCTTTACCGGGCGGTGCTTGCCGGCGGGATGTTATCCGCAGGAGTATGCTCCGCAGGGACATTCTCCGCGGGAGTATTCTCCGCGGGAGTATTGTCCGCAGTACCCCCTTCCGTCTCCGCCGCCGCCCTGGACCGGGCTATTCGCTCGTCCTCTTTTGCCGCTTCCTCCGGAGTCAGCAGCCCGCCGTAGTGATAGCTGACACCTGCATCCCAGAGAATCCACTGGTCATAGCCGGCATCGTAGACAGCCTGAATCTGCTGCCTCACCTGTTCGTCGCCATATCTAATATAATGTTCCAGATAGGACGCCGTAAAGTCCTGAAGCCACGGCCTTACCACTGCCTGAGGCGTGTCATCCTTCGCGGATGCGGCCAGAAGCTCCCTGGAACCATTCAATGCATTTAATATTGTATCATAAGGCTGGGTATCTGGATACTCTATTCCAAAATTTCCCGGCCCATAGTGGGATGGATAAATCATGGGACATATATAATCCAGATACTCCGCCATGTCCTCGTATTCCTGGCCTACGGCAGCCGCGTCCTCTTCGCTGCGCATGATGGCGCCGAATACGTCAGCCGACACAAAGAGTCCTTCCTTTGCCAGCTCATCATGCGCATAGCTTATGAATTCCGTAATTGCCTGGGTCTTATTACGCCCCTGGGTATCCCCATCGTCAAACACAACGTCATTCATGGTCCTGTCCACGGCAAATCGGATGTAATCAAACTGAATTTCGTCAAATCCCACCTCGCCTGCCTTTTTCCCCACCTCGACCAGATAATCCCAGACTTCCTTCTTATAGGGATTTACCCATGCGAGGCCCTTATTATCCCGGTAAATTTTGTCATCCGCCACATGAAGGCTCCATTCGGGCTTCTGTTCCGCAAGATAGGGGTCCCTGAAGGCCACCACCCTGGCTATGGTATAGATTCCGTGCTCCTTAAGCTTTGCCATAAGAGCCGGCATGTCCCGGATAAAAACCTGGCAGGCCCCTATCTCATTTACCGTAGGGGAATCCATGGCATAGGTAATCCTTCCCTGGTCGTCCTTTACATCAATGACCACTGCATTGAGCTCCGTCCTGTCGATCTCCTCAATGATTTTATCCATCATATCGCCGGTTCCGGCCACATAGGCGGACACATAGATGCCCTTAACCTTTACCGGGTTCCTGGGGGGATATGAGGAAATGGTAATGACCTCCGAATCAGCCGCCTCCGCCTCCTGGGTCTCCTGCCCGAACTGTGCCTCTGCTTCCTCAGGCCGCGCGGCTTCCTCCTGGGACCTGGTCATCTCTTTTGCCGGTTCATACCGGGAACATCCTGTCAATGCAAGGATTAATATGCCTGCTGCTATCCACCTTTTCATACGTAACCTCTGTCTTTCCCAATTATCTTATGATTCCTGGAAATTCCCATTTCCATTCTTAATCTATATCAAAAAGGCAAATGCCTGTAAGTTCAGTGAATCAGACATAAACATCCGTTCGTTCCCACTATAATACCATATTCTTCCTGCTTTGTATATAAAATATGACTTTTATGTTACAATTTCATTAATTTCTCCCACTTCTTGTAAATACCAATGTCTGCCTTCAGCAGCACAGAACGCCCGGACAACGGCTGTATGCCATTGTCCGGGCGTGCGCCGGGCCGGCCTGGGGCCGGAACTCATATTTTATAAACCCATAATCCTCTAACCCAATAATCCTCTAAATCCGTGTTTTATAAATCAAATATGATTATGCCTCTGCCAGGTGTTTCTGAAGGGCAGCTCTTACAGCACCCCTGCCTGCTGTCATTTCAGCGAAAATGCTCTCCACATATTCGCCCAGCCCTGCCTCATACAGGTCCACTCCGAATATCTTGGCATCGCTCAAAATAGGCTGAAGCACCTCGTGTACATTACAAGGCTCCCCTATCCTCACACCCTTAAGCTTCTCAGCCAGGCCCTCATACATCGGGTCAGGGCTCACGGTGAAGGTATTGCCCTCATCGTCTACCCCTAACAGGTAACGGCACCAGCCCGCCTGAACCATAGGTATGAACTTAAGGGACTTCACATCCAGCTCGGGCCTTGCCATATACTCCCTGATGGTTTCGCCGAAACGGATGGACAGCTTCTGGGAGGTATCGCATGCAATTCTCTGGGGCGTATCAGGCATAAATGGATTGGGAACTCGAATCTGCAATACCTCGTCAATAAATTTCTTAGGAGAAAGGATGCCGGGATCCGTAACCACAGGAAGTCCTTCTTTATAACCGATGATTTCCACCAGCTTCACCAGGTCTGCATCCTTCATCTCCTCGCTGATCTTGGTGTAGCCCAGGAGACAGCCATATACGGCCAGGGTGGTGTGAAGGGGGTTCAGGCAGGTGCACACCTTCATGCGCTCCACCTTTTCAACGGTATCCCTGGCGGTAAACATGACGCCTGCCTTTTCAAGCAGGGGACGTCCGTTGGGGAATGCGTCCTCAATAACCAGATACTCAGCCTCCTCTGCATTTACAAAAGGAGCCACATATGTGTTCTTGCTGGTGACAATGCTCTCTGTATCTGTGAAGCCGGCCTCCTCCAGCATTTTCTTTACGCTGTCATCCGGACGCGGGGTGATTTTGTCAATCATGCTCCAGGGGAAGGAAACATGAGCCGGATTCTCAATATACTCCAGAAATCCCTTGTCAGCCTTGCCGTTCTCTGTCCATGCCTTTGCATAAGCGTCCACGGCCGCGTACAGCTTATCGCCGTTGTGGGAACAGTTATCCATGCTTACCAGCGCCAGCGGGGCCGTCCCATGGGTATATCTCCAGTAACACAGGGCTGCCAGCTTGCCGATATAACTGTCTGCCTGCTCCGGACCAGCCTCAAAATCAGCCTTTACGTCCGGGCGGAAGGAACCGTCTGCTGAAGTGATGCTGTAACCTTTTTCCGTAATCGTGAAGCTGACCATCTGCAGCGTCTTGCTGGCAAAGATATCCTTTAAACGGTTCCAGTCGGCCTCATCATGGCGGTCCACGGTCAGGGATTGTGCAAGGCTTCCAATCACGGTCTTTTCAATGGTACCGTTGGCCTTCAGTGTGACCAGGAGGCTTAAGTCATCCTGAGGCCTGTATGCCTTCTTGATGATTTCATAGTCATAACCTTCCGCCACAATGATGCCGGTCTTTTCAACACCATCGTTCAGCAGCTTCTGCTGACATGCTGCCGGAAATGCGCGGAAGATATTGCCTGCTCCGAAATGCACCCACTGCGGACACTCCCTGGTAGCTGCCTTCATCGCTTCCCTGTCAAATTTTGGAAGTTCTATTCCCGCTGCTTCCCACTCTTCCTTATTCCTCAGTTCACTGTCTAATAAATGCATAACCTTTCCCTCCTGTGCTCGTTGATTTCATGATTTAATATTACCACCCCGCGGGCGAATAATCCATATCCCTTTTTGTTTAATACATTGCAAAACTTGCTGTCAGCATCCCTGTGATTTGTTAAAAACAATGGAGCCTGCTTTTATTGCATTAAAAAAGACCAGCAACCGTGCCGGTCTCTCCTCATAACTGCTGAACTTCAAAAAATACTGCTTCGTCACTGCATCACCGCTGATACATTGGAATTCTCTGTCCGGTCGAACAATTCATCCCCGTCAGCCGCCATTGCGTTCACCAAAATCAGCATTGCCGCCAGCATGGCCCATGCAAAGCCGCCCAGTACCTTCCTGACTTTCATTCTACTCTGCCTCCTGGATTCATAAGCCTGATAACTGAAGATTACACGCTTAGTTTCACTCCGTTATCCCATTATACAAACTTTTATGAAAAAAGCAAGTCCTTTTCCCCTTACACTGTCTTACATTTTCCTTAAAAGCCCTGTATTTCAACGGACTTTCCTGTTTTAGAATTTTTTTCCATGAGGGGGAAATATTCTGATCCCAGCGTTCTTTAGATAGATTCTAAGGAAAATGCAGGGCAATGGATTCTGTCCGCCTGACATACGTCCGTTCCCTCTCCCCTTACGGCTAAAATAAAATTTTTCACCTTTTTTGTAGGCAAATTCTGTATATCCGGAAAATGAGCCATTTTTTTAGGTAAACTAAAATTACCTTATTTTTCTATTTATATAATATACACGTAAGAAAAGAGGATACACCGTGATTACATATGAACCTTTTTGGAACACGCTCAAGAATTCTGATGAATCCACCTACACCTTAATCTATAATCATAACCTGTCAAGCTCCACCATAGACAGGCTCCGGAAGAACAAGCCCTTAAGCACCACGACGCTCAATGACCTCTGCCGCATCCTGGACTGCGACATCAATGACATCATATCCTATAAACGTTCTGAAAACGACCAGTTTTTATAGAAGTCAGCAACCGTTATCAGGAGGCAGGCGGGAGGATCGGCCGCCGTACCAACGGTTATAAGGCCCGGGCCGTCTAAGCTGAAATTGGCGAGGAGGAATCCGGTGTTGCAGCCTGGATTAAGCGGTGGGAAAGCGAGGAAGGCCTTGAAATAGGGCGGCCGCAATCCCGCTGGCTTTAGCGCCCACATCATTTTCGGAGGCAGGCCCACGCCTGAAAAAATATCTTATTACACAACAGAGCTGGCCAACTCCTTGCCCTTCTTGAAATTTATAAATTCCTCAGGGGACAAAAAAACCTCGCTGTATCCCAGTTCATGGCACAATCTGGTGGCTCCGGGCTGCTCCAGATATGCCTGCTCCAGCATATCCTTCTGTCCAAATACAGCCCTGGTATCCCCGTCCAGAAGTACATTCCCCTTTGCAAATACAATAGCCCGCTCAAACGTTTCCGCCACAAAATCCATATCATGGAGAATGGAAATAACAATTTTGTGTTCCCTGTTAAGCGCCTTCATAATGGCCTTAATCCGCTCCTTGCCCATATAATCCTGGGCAATAGTGGGTTCATCAAATATGACTACATCCGTGTCCATGGCTATAATTGCTGCAATGGATACCATTTTTCTGTCGGAGAGTCCCAGGTCATAGGGATTTACCTTTTCGGCTCCCTCCAGTCCCACCATGGCTAACGCCTTTTGGGCTGATGCTTCCGCGGCCTGTCTGTCCATGCCAATCTGCAGGGGCCCGAACATCACCTCATCTATTACCGTATTCTTAAATATCTGGTCATTGGGATTCTGAAACACCAGTCCAATGTCCTTTGCCAACTGAGCTGCCGTAAAACCCGACAGGTCCTGGCCATTAAACAGAATGTTCCCCTGTGTAGGCCGCAAAAGTCCCTTTAACAGTTTAACAAAGGTAGTCTTTCCAGCCCCATTCTGCCCGATGATGGCAGTAGGACGCTCGTCAATAACAAGATTGATTCCTTTTAGGATTTCTTCCTTTTCCGTATATGAAAAATGCAGCCCCTTTATGTCAATCTGGTTCATACCGTCCCCTCCTGTCCGTATGTAAGAAGCGCGCCTGCCTCTTCCAGGGTAACCGGATATTGGCCCTTCTCTTTTGTCTTTATTCCAAGTTCCCGGCATATCCTTGTATAGGAAGGCGCGATTACACCATGTTCCTTTAAATCATTCCTGGAAAATATAGCTCCGGGTGCATCAAAATCCACCAGTTTTCCGTCATCCAGCAGCATGACCCGATCGCTGTAGGCTGCAATTTTCTCCATCTTGTGTTCTGCCATAATGATAGTGATTCCCTGCCGGCTCAGTCTCTGAACCGCTCGGAACACCTCCTCGCTTCCCTGCGGGTCCAGCTGCGAGGTTGGTTCATCCAATATGATAACCTCAGGCTCCATGGCAATGATGCTGGCAATGGCCATCCTCTGCATCTGTCCCCCTGAAAGGTCAAAGGGCGCCCTGTCTTTAAACCGGACAATATCCAGTTCCTCAAGGCTTCTGTCAATGCGCCGTATCATCTCATCCCTTGGTATGCCGAAATTCTCCAGACCAAATGCAATTTCCTCATAGACAGTCAGTTTGGAACCCGTCACCTGGTTAAATGGATTCTGGAACACGATTCCCACCTTCCGGCATAAGTCATCCACCTCCACATGCCTGACCTCGATGTCATCCACAAAGACCTTCCCTCCGTATGCACCCCTATAAAAGTTGGGAACCAGTCCTGTGAGGGCCTGGCAAAAAGTACTCTTACCCGAGCCATTCCTTCCTATAATACCTATGAACTCACCCGCATGGATTTCACAATTGATTCCGTCCAGGGCAAGGCGGTCTGTGTGGGGATACCTGTATTTCAGATTTGTTACTTTTATCTCAGCCATGTCATAATCCTCCAACCAATTGCTCCCACAATACCAAGAATCAGAAATCCCTGAATCACCTTGTCCAGTGTGGTCGTATGCTGTTCATTAAGAAATGTCTTCCTGTTTTTTGCATTAAATCCACGCACCTCAAGCGCAATGGCCCGCTCCTTTGTATCTATAAAAGAGCTCATAATAACTGGTGAAATCAGAGGAAGAAATGCCTTCATCCTCACCAGAAGGCTCCCCTCTGTTTCCATTCCCCTGCTTTTCTGGGCATCCGTAATGGTTGCCATTTTTTCCGTCATCTGCGGAATCAATTGGAACAAGGAAATAAACACATATCCAAATCTGGGAGAAAATCCTCTGCGCACAAAGTTCTCAATCATGTCGGACGGTTTGGTGCAAAGTACCAGTACGCAGAAGCAAAGGATGATATTAAACACATTAATGGCGATATCCAGAGCAAACATAAGACCTTCTTTATAGAAGGTAAGCCCTAAGATGCCAAAGAGCGCTGTTTCGTTCCCAGCCCGGAACAATCCCTGAATCAGCAGCACGGTGAGTACCACAAAACCAGACACACCTAAGATAGGTATGGTTTTTCGGATTACACCGGAACCAAACAGCAGCAACGCGCTTAAAAGGATGAATCCCGTGCTGACCATATGATTCCCCATGAAAATCGGGATGAAAACAGCGGACAAAACATACAGAATCTTGCTTTCAGGCGAAAGCCTGTTTAAAAAAGAGTTTTTTTCCTCATATAAACTTATACTTTTCATTCATCTTCTCCTTAGTCCAGACTTTCTATTTTGCTGTTGCTCTGATACAGGGACAGAATGCTTTTTGGAAATCCTCTATAGAGTCCCGCCACCAGCAAAAGCACCACGATTTTGTCCGGAAGGTCCACCACGATTTCATCCGCCGTGGATGCAATCCAGGCTGGAAGCCCCTGAGACAAGGCTCCTGCATATACAATGTCTCCCCACAGATTACCTGTTGTTCCTCCCCAAAACATCATGTTCAGGGGGGTGGATACGATAACAGCAGCCAGGCCTGCCAGAACACCGGTTAAGATAGTCCCCCTCAGGTTTTTCATCCGACCATAATACGACATCAGTCCCACCACAATTCCAAGGGCCGCCTGTGAAAGGGCATATACTGTAGATATGGGGTCCATGGTAAGGCCATATATCAGATTGTTGGCAGCTCCTGCAATCGCCCCCACAGCCGGACCGGCAAGACAGGCCGCAAGGCAGGTTCCAATGGAGTCCAGCCAAAGCGGCAGTTTCAATACGCCGGCAAACAGCTTACCGATATAATTAATCCCCACTGCAGCAGGTATCAGTACCAGCGCGGCCGTATTAAATTTCAGGGACCAGGGGCTGTTATAATTTTTTTCTTTCATCTTCCCGCCTCCTGTTCACGAACTTTTTCTTCCATTCGCACAATCGTTTCCAGGGCCAGAAGGATTTCATTCTTTTCTCCCTCTGCCGCCTGGTAAATGCCCTCCACGTATCCATTGATTTCCTCCTCAAGATTCCCCTCGAACAGGCTGACCGTATTCAGGACGGACGCTGTCTTGACGCCTCTTAACGCGCCGATGGTGAACAGCGCCGCAGTCTCCATATCCGCACCTAATATTCCTTTTTCATGCCAGTAGGCGTCAATCTCATCCTCCCGGTCCGTATAAAAGCTGTCATGGCTTCTGCATTTACCTATACGAAAGGGAAAATGGAATGTTTTCGCTGTCTCAACCATGCACATAAGAAGCTCCGTATCAGGCACCGCCGGATACTGCTCCTCTACATAGGATCTGGAAGCGCCGTCATCCCGGACAGCCCCATGAATCAGAAGCAGGTCTCCCATATGTATATCCCTCTGCAAAGCGCCGCAGCTTCCAATCCGTATCATATTCTTTACGCCTATGTGATGCAGTTCCTCCACCGCGATTCCCGTGGACGCCCCGCCCATTCCCGTGGAAACGGCCATGACCCGGACCCCCTTATAGATACCGCTGACGCTTTTATGCTCCCTGTTAAATGCAATCTCCTTAACATCCTCCAGAAATCCCTTAATCCGTTCTACCCTTGCAGGGTCTCCGGGAAGGATTGCGTAGGCTGCGCCATCCTGCCTGCTGCATCTGATATGCGGCTGTAAACTATCCATACTGTTCCTCCTAATTTCTTTCTCTGTTCAGGGCATCGTAATCCTTTATGGCAATATTCCCCTTATTCAGTTCAATAAGGCCCTGTTCCTTCAGTTGTTTTAAAACGCGATTCACACTTCGCTGGGTCACTGCCATCTTCTGGCTCAGTATTTCAGATGAGACCACGAAGCGCAGTTTACCGTCTGCTCCCGCATTGCCTACCAGGTACTGGCAGATTCTCTGCTTCAGCGTATAAAGGGTGTTCTGCCCCATATTCGCACACATCCGGTAAGAATTGCTGCACAGGGTCCGAATCATATATTCATTGAAGTTATTGTCCATGCGAATCCATTTGACAAAATAGGTCCGGTCCAGCTCCAGCATGGTCACATCACCCCTGGCCTCCACACGGCTTATATAGCCAACCTGGGAAAACAGTTCCAACTCTCCTATGTAATCCCCTTTTGTGTAGGTACACAATAGATACTTCTTACCGTGCTCAGATTCCACATAGATATCCGCATAGCCAGAGGCTACAATATAAAATGTATTGTATATCTCACCCTGTTTCAGCACGAACCGGCTATCCTTGTATTTCCTTACTTTAAAATTCCGCAGGATCTCATAAGGACACTGCCGCAGAAGCTGGAACAGCACTTTATCTTTTTCCACAAGTTCCAGTAACTTCAATAAATTTTCATCCATTTTTGTATTCCTTTCGGCCGGTCATGGAATTATTATATATGAAAAGCAGGAATAAAGTATAGGATTTATGTCTCCTAACTCTTTCTTCCTGCCAGTCTTTTTATAAATGCAGATGCAATCATTGGACAAATGTCCTTTTGCATTTTCCACTGTCTATCGCCTTGCCGGGCGAACAGGCGTTAAGACCAATGCCTAGTAGCTCCTTGAACCTTATTCATATATAAAACCATTCAGTCCATAGACAATCCCATTTCCGGAACAATCTCCTTCCATCCGCATGCCCGGATGGGAACCATATACCCTTGTGGTAAAGACCTCCCGGCCTTTGTTTACAAATATCTCCAGTGAAGTGGTGTCTGAAAAAATATGCAAATCCGTAAGCCTCTCCAGCGGGACGCTCCGCCTGGTCCTGCCGCTTCCGCAGGTTCCCATATCCAGGGTCAGCAAACCATTTTCATAGGATAACGTCACATCTCCTCTGACAGTCAGGCACATGTCATGACAGGTCACAAAGTATATGCGTCCTTCAAACACAAGCCCTGGCTCCACGCCCTTGGCAAGTTCCTCAAAATCGTAATCCCTTCTGTCCCTGCGAAGCTCCCTCATCTCCTCCAGAGGCTGCTGCAAAAGGCGTCCTTCCCTCATATGGAGCTGCCGCGGCATGGTAAGGGCGTGCTGCCATCCGGCGTTCACCGTCGGATTGGTGTAATCCGCATCCGGAATCCCCATCCAGCCTATGAGAATGCGCCGCCCCTTTTCATCCAGAAAGGTCTGAGGCGCATAGAAGTCAAATCCCCTGTCCACCATTCCAGGCAGCTGGGATTTCAGCTTGCAGGTATTTTCCCTGAAATCATAGTCCAGGAAGAAAACCGTACACTGATGCACATTCTGATACTCTGTTCCCATTGGCTTCACGCCCTGAGGGCAGCAGACCAGACAGAGCTGTCCGTCCAGGCAGAACAAATCCGGGCATTCCCACATATAGCCAAAGGTTTTGTCCGTAGTGATTCTGTTAAAATACTCCCATTTTTTTAAATCCATTGACCGGTACAGGAGGACCATTCCCTTGCTGTGCACATCCCTTGCTCCCAGTACCATATAATAAAACTCCCCTTCTTTATACACTTTAGGATCCCTTATGTGGCAGCTCATGTCATCCGGATAATCTCCGTGATTCATCACCAGCTCCTTGGCAGAAAAATGATACCCATCCTGGCTGGTAAAATGAATGGTGTTGCTCACCCGGCCGCCCATGATATAATCGTAATCATCCCGGTCAAACAGCTTCACATTACCCGTGTAAAAATAGTGGATGGTTTTGTCCTCCACATAAGCTGAACCGGAATATACGCCATGGGCGTCCATGTCCTGATCCGGAAAAAGCACCGGCTCCTCCTGTTTATAATGGATGAAATCCCGGGTGGTATAGTGACCCCAGAGCTTAATCTCCCCTGTAGGCTCAAAGGGTGTATACTGATAATAAATATGGTACAGTCCCTGAAACTGGCAGAGGCCATTGGGGTCGTTCAGCCAGCCGGTTTCAGGCATCAGGTGGTAGGCCAGGCGGCTGTCATCCGCCTTGACCATTTCTCTGTACTCCCTGTTTTCCCGGTACCATGCCTCATAGTCCTCCCTTCGGACCTTTTCATATTTTTTCAAGCTGCTTCCTCCTTACCGTCACCATGTGTTTACGCTGTCTTCATAGCCTCTGCCACCGCCATGCTTATTCTGTCTTCACTGCCTTTACCGCCACAATTTTGGCATCTGCCTGTTCACCAGGATATACGGTCACATCCAGATTTCCGCCCTCAGGCAGAATCATCATAGTCTGCGGATTCATTCCCTTTTCCCGAATCAGATCCAGGTCAGCGGCAATAAGCTTATCGCCCTTCTTCACCTTATCACCCTGGGACACAAATGCCTCAAACCCCTGCCCGTCCAGCTGTACCGTATTGATTCCGATATGGATGAGCACCTCCACACCTGTCTCAGATGTGATTCCCACCGCATGCTTTGTGGGAAACAGCAGGCTTATGGTACCGTCGCACGGCGCACATACCATGCCCTCCGCGGGATTGATGGCCACGCCGCTCCCCAGGGCCTTGGATGCAAACACCTCATCTGCGGACTGCCCCACATCCAGGATCTGGCCTTTCATGGGAACGTAAAGCTGGGTGACGATTTTCCGTGGCATTTCCATTTCCGAAGCCTCTTCTATTTCCCCGGCCCTGCTTCCCGTCCTTTTCTCCGTTCCGTCCTGCTGGTCAAGAGCAAACCTTTTCCAGAACACCATGGTAAGGGCAAAGGAAACGCCCATGGACAAAATGATTCCAATGGCAAAATTCATATAGTGGTCAGGCTTCATGGAGATAAAGCCCGGAAGTCCTGCTGCGCCCAATGCCTGCGCCAGTGTCTTGGTGGCCGCCAGATAGGCGCTTCCTGCCGCCGAACCAGCCATGGCCGCGTAAAATGGATACTTCAGTTTCAATGTCACGCCGAACATGGCTGGTTCCGTAATTCCCAACAGAGCAGAAATGCCGGACGCGGAGCAGATGGATTTCATCTTGTCATTCTTTGTCATGAGAAGCACTGCCAGGACCGCGGCACCCTGGGCCACATTATTCATGCTTGCAGTTGAAAAAATGAAGCTGCCGCCTGTATGGGCGCTGTCAGCCAGCAGCTGTGTCTCAATGGCAATAAAGCTGTGGTGCATGCCGGTCATGGTAATAGGAGCGTATGCAAATCCAAAGAGAGCTCCGCCCACAGGCCCCAATGTATTGTACAGCCATGTGATGCCTGCGGCCAGCAGATTACCGGCTTCCCGCAGCACAGGTCCCACAAAGATAAAGGTCAGGAAAGAGGTCACCAGGATGGATAAAAGGGGTGTTGTCAGGTTATCCAGCCAGGATGGCGTTACCTTGCGAAGCCGTTTTTCAATATTGGCAAGAATCCATGAAACAGCCAGAACAGGAAGGACTGTTCCCTGATATCCGATGGCGGCTATCTGAAAACCAAAGATGTCCCAAACAGGAGGCTGTGCCAGTCCAATCTGATATGCGTTCAGCAAATCGGGATGAACCATAATCATGCCCATGGCCGCGCCTAAAAACGCATTTCCTCCAAACTTCCTGGTTGCGCTGAAGCCGATGAGTACCGGCAGAAAGGTAAAGGGCGCGTTTGCAAAGGTATTAATGGCCGAAGCCAGCCCCTGCCACATGGGGTACAGCGCAATAATGGACCGCCCGTTTATAAGCGGTGAAGTCAGCAGGTTGTTAAGGCCCATGAGAAGACCGCCTGCCACAATGGCGGGAATGATTGGCACGAAAATGTCACTGAGCATTTTAATGAAACGCTGGACTACATTTCCCTTTCCCTCTTCTTTTTCCTCCGGCTTTTCCTCCAATGTTCCCAGCTGTTTCTGCACTTCATCGCAGACCATGTTCACAATACCGGAACCAAATATAATCTGGAACTGGGATTGTGTGAGAAACACTCCTTTTACCCCTTCCAGGTCGCTGATTGCCTCTTCGTTCCGCAGCCCGTTGTCCCTGAGCTGAAAACGAAGCCTGGTGGCACAATGGGTAACTGACTTAATGTTGTCTTTTCCGCCTACGTACTTGATAACCAGACTTGCCGTCTTTGCATAATCCATCATATTCCCTTCCCCTCTTCTTACTATGTTTTCTTTCATTTTTTGGCATCGGTTCCATGCTTATATAATAGGGCATTCAACCTATAAAGTCAATACATTATTGGTACCGGTTCCAGTTTTGCATGTAAAAAAATCCCTCTGAAAATTGTGCACTTTTCACATATCTTCATCAATTTCACCCTGCACACCAGAAAATCCCTTTATTTCTTAACGCTTCCGCCTTCAATTATCCTGTAATCCACTATCTGTTTCTTTGGCACCGGTTCCCGATGTATCATCTTAAGAATGGTTTCAGCTCCCAGATAGCCCAAACCATAGGAATCAAAACGCAGGGTGGTCAGCTCAGGCTTTAACAGGGTGCTTTCGTCATATCCGCCAAATCCTGCCACGGAAACATCCTCGGGAATCCTCAGCCCTCTCTCCCCCAAAACATGGTACGCGCCAAAAGCCAAGCGGTCCGTGGCACATATGATTGCGTCTACCGGACCCTGATCCAGAATTTCCTCAGCCATACGGATTCCACTGGCATAGCTGTAATCGCCGGTGGCCGTGACCACATTCTTAACGCCGTACTCTTTCAGGCCGTCCATCACGCCCTGCTTACGGTTGAGTCCCACCGCCACATCAAGGCCGGACACTCCCATGTATCCAACCCGCGCCGGAGCAGCCCTTCCCACACGGACTCCCATGGCCTTTCCCGCCCCGTAGTCATCGTGGACAATGGATATTCCCCCGTCATATTCCTGGGCCGCCACGACCACGGGCACAGGACTTTCCTGTATCAGGTTTCTGTGCGCCTCTGTTATGGTAATGGCGCTCAGTATGATGCCGTCCACCTTCAGCGTAATCAGTCTTTGGATATTCTTAAGCTCCAGGTCCACGCTGTGGTCCGAGTCCTTAATCAGCGTTTCATACCCCTGTTCCCTCAGGTAGCGCCCGATGCTGGTCACCACCCGGCTGGACACCTTGGAATTAAGGGTGGGAAGGACCACTCCAATCACATTGCTTTCCTTGGCCTTTAACCTGGCAAATGTATTGGGCTCATAATTATACTCCCTTATGATTTCCTGAATTCTTTCCCTGGTGGATTCCTTTACACTGCCTCCATTAAAATATCTGGACACCGTACTCTTGGTAACCCCTGCCATATTGGCAATATCATCCATGGTAATCTTTCTTGATGACATATCCATCCCTTCACTTTCATTCGCTGTACGTTGGTTCGCTGTATGCTCAATAACCGTGTGGCCGGCTGCGCATCGTATACCGGCTGTACGTGGGATACAACAGACGCAGACTCCCAGTATGCCCTGTAAAACAGGCATGTTGACAGCTGCGTCCGCCTCCCTGCTATCTCTTATTCATTAGTATATCAAAACCTCGGCATTCTGTCCTCCATTATTGTAAAATTACCGCGGCCTGTTTTCATACCAACCCTTTAGATAATCTGACTTCCGAAGGGCATCACAGCCAGTTTGGCCAGCTTGAACTGCTGTAACCCAAAAGGTATGCCCACGATAGTAATGCAAAGCAGTACCCCGATGATAGCTGACTCAATGGCCAGGGGCAAACCGGAAACCAGCAGCCAGATAATATTAAGGAGCAGGGAGCCCGCTCCCCCGCCGTAGACCACTTCCTTTCCAAAGGGAAAGAAACTCAGGCCCGCAAATTTAAAGCATTGTAGCCCTATCGGTATGCCTATGATAGTTATGCACCACAGGCAGCCTGTCAGCAGCCAGGACAGGCCGCTTATACATCCGCCGAATATAAACCATAATACATTTCCAAGACATCCCATATATCTTACCTCCCTTCCCGCTCTGCTTCCAGTGTCTGCCTCATCTCCTGGAGCCGTTTCCGAATGCAGCCTACCTGCCGTCTGGCTTCCCTGACCTGATTCAGGGCATCCCCTATTTTGGACTGCACCATCCAGTCAGCTATGACTCCGTCAAAGAAGTAATCGGCAAAAGTCAGAAAGCTTCCCACATCCATCTTTAAATCCCCGGTCAGATTTACATCCAGCAATTCTTTCTTTAACCTGCGCAGATGTCCCCTTGCCTCATTCATGGCTGCCTGGGCTTCGTCCATCCGGTTATGCTTAAACATGGTACTAAAGAATCCTCCGCCCAGCATATCCCAGATTCCCCAGCTACTTGCCTTCTGCAGCTGTTCTTCCGCCTTTTGCAGGCTCATGGATGCCATATCCGCTGCCATCAATGCCTCATTGATTTCCTGTTGTCTGCTTTTTCTCTCCATCCTGTTCTCCTTTCTGCGATAAACAATACCTTGCTGTTGTGCGAGGCAGGTATTACCGCCAGCTTTGCATCAGAGAAAAAAAGACCTTTATGGTGGCTGGCTCCCTGCCACAATAAAAGTCTTGCACATTTCATTTTATACGGGTGCCCCCGGCACCGAGATGACGATTTAAAATCCACCTTCCGGTGGTTCGCTACTCCCTTTTATTGGAACTGATTATATCATGCTGTATATTGAATGTCAAATACGATAAGTTGAAGAATCTATTACATTTTTCTGGCAAAACAGAATTCTGAACATTTTATGAAACGAATGGTAAAGTAATTTATTATAATGAACCAAAAAACCGAACTCCCATGAAAGAGTCCGGTTTTTGACTGATACAATGGAGCATACGGGATTCGAACCCGTGACCTCCACACTGCCAGTGTGGCGCGCTCCCAGCTGCGCTAATGCCCCAGCACTCGTAGATAATACCATAAATCCGGACGAAAATCAAGTACTATTTTTCCAATTATTCATACTTTTTGAAAATAGAGAGGTTCGTAAATAAAAAGTCAACTTTCTCCCTTTTATTCCTTAAGGAATTTTATTCTTAATTTAGCTCCTGCTCAAACTTTTGTCACAATTTCCTTGTATACTCTTTTTCATAACAAGGAATTACTCCTTTTGATATAGATTTCTCTCATACTTAGCCGGCACGATTCCTTCGTGCCGGCTCCTCTCATATTCAGGCGCCCTCTTTTCTCCTGCCTGTTTTACCCGAAACACCCGAAAGATACTTTATTCCCCTTATTATCCCCTCGTTATTGACATTTTCACACATTCCTACTGACAGCATATTATACGTTAGAAGCCAGACAAGCTTCTATATAAATCAGGAAAGGATGTGTATTTATATGGCTTATCCAAAAGTTCATATCGTAAACTCAACTAATTTCAGCGTAAAGGGAAAAGTGAAGTACGCCTCTGCCTTTTGTTCTGATGACAATTATGAGATAGCTCCATGGGAAAGCTGGACCGCCGGCAGCCGCGGAGTCTGCCTCCTTACAGAAGTATCCGCCACTGTCCACACTCCGGGCCATGATACCAAGGCAACTCCCTATGAATCCTCAGGAACATCCTACAGTCAGTTTGCCGTACTTCAAACAGAATCCGGAAAATTCACGATGACCCGTATCGTGACCTAACCCAAATGCCAGTGCGGCTTATGCCGTGCTGGCATCTGATATTCTGCCGCATCAAGCTTGCCGTACCTGATATCTCCATCCACCGGTATCCTGTCTTCAGCGCCATTCCATCTGCCATCAATAACAGTAGCTGTGATATCTGGTCCTCAGATATTCTCCCCTGCCCTGTCTGCCGCCTGACTGCCAGACCACATTTCCCGGCAGGATGCTTCCATTTTCCAGAAGCCACTTCGCATTGGCCCAATTGCTTGCTGTGGGTTCACGATAGTAATTCCCGTCCCTGGTGCAGGAATACTGCCCCGGTGCAAATACCACGCCTTTAATGGTGTTGGGAAACTGGCCGTGATTCACCCTGTTTAATACCACGGAACCTACCAGCAGCTGCTCATCATCCGGACAGTTCTGTGCCTCACCACAGATTACATGAGCCAGTATATAAAGGTCCTCTTCCGAATAAGAAGGCCGCCGTATCTCAATACCGGAGAGACATTTTGTTTCTATATATGCATGTCCGGCCTCTGTTGTTATCATTGACCAATCGCCGTATTCACCCAAAACCTCAAAGGAGGTATTCAAAAATGCCTGGTCCAAAACCACTGCCTCTGTGCTGGGCTCCTGATAAATATTGATTCCATCCTGGTTAGCAAACTTAATTGTCTTATGGGCCGCGTCCTGAAGAGCGGTTTTGAATCCACTCACCACGCTTTTTGCGGCGAGCACCATATCTGTCCCGTTTTCTTCTGCCTGCACGGTCATTGGCACTGCCAGTGATATGGTCAGGGCCATGGCTCCCAATATAACGATTCGTTTCATATCTACTCCTTAAAATGTTTGAACTGCCTGGGCAGGATACTCGCCACCTGCCCATGGTATTTGTTCTCTATTATATTCTGTCCCAAAATTAGCAATCCAAACATATTTAAGGTAATTAATGGCAAAAATCATGACCACCCGTCAAACGGGTGGTTTGCTCGCCCCTATAAGGGGCAGTTACCGGCCAGCGCCTAAAGACGCTGGCTTTCACTTCGTTCAAGCCACTATGCCCTTGACTCGTCGCCGCCCTTTAATGGGCGTTTGTATTACCGGCTGCCCCTTAAAGGGGTCCTCATATTCCTTTACACTCAATTTATCCATTGCTATTTCATATTTCTCCTGCTCCTGAATGTATTTTCTTATTGTTGCCTCATTTAGGCCTACTGTACTTACATAATAACCTTCTGCCCAAAAGTAACGGTTGTTTTACTTATAATTTTGTAGGAACGAAGTTTACTATAACATATTCCAGCTATCAAGATTAACGCTATACCAAAGCAACCATAATCCATTGAAGCAAAATCATATTCTCAATATCTCAATGATATCAATTTCAGCTTACAAACAGGTGAATTTTGGCTTACGAAAATGTAAGCGTAATAAAAGCAGGCGGTTTTACCAACAAATGTACCGCCCGCTTTATAAGTTGATTTGAATTTATTGTGCACTTATCGTATCCACAATGGACATATTGCGGATTTTCTGCACTGGCCCACGCACTGCAAATACTACGGATAAAATCACTACCAAAAGGATGACCGCCAGTTCCATCCACGGAACCGTCCATACATCGCCCCAAGAGAAAGTAACCGACATTTCAAAGAGTTTTTTATTGCAAATCAGGCCCACTGCCGTACCAATGATGCTGCCAGTAACAGTGTAGACACAGGCTTCCGCAACAATCATTTTTTTAAGCTGGCGGGTACTGAGTCCAATTGCCCGGAATGCACCATACTGCCTGGTTCTTGCTGATACACTCATAGCGATACTGTTGACGATATTGAACACGGTAATCAAGGCAATCAACACCAAAAAACCATAAATAAATAGGCAGAAGGAATAATAGGTTCCTCTAACGCTGCTGTTGCTCATCCGTTCATCGGAAAAAGTGTAAGAAGTCCCGACCATCTGCTGGATGTTATTGACATCTTCGTCTGTAGCCTTGTTTGTCAGCTGAATGTCAATAATCGTATAGTCCGCCGCCCCGATAAGTTGCCGGAAGGTGTCCTCGGAGCAGATTATCAGGGCGGTGTCGTTGGCGTTGCCAAATGGTGCTGTGGAAAGCATTCCGCAAATCCGAAGCTGCTGGGGCTTCCCGCCAATGTCCAAGGTAACGGTATCGCCCACTTGGATGGTGGTTTCCGGCTCATAGACAACTAAGGCTGTTCCGGGTTGGTTTGCCACTGTGTCTAAAGATCCTTCCAGTAAGTATTCCTTCGCCCAGCCAAACTGGTTTTTCTCATAGGTAAGCAGGTCTGCTTTCTTTAGTTCACCCCCTCCTTCCATGAGAAGGTCATAGGAAAACATCCGTCCATAGGCGGCTTTTACAGCCGGATTTTCTTTTAATCTCTCCAAAATTTCACTGTCCACAGACAGGGAGTTATCTGTGCTGATAATGGACAAATCCGCTGTCCATGGCCGCAGCGGGGTCAGAGAACGCTTCATAAAATCCACGGTCACGGAAAAGGAGAGAAACAAAATAATGCTAAGTGCAAAGGAACCTGCCATCAAAATCAGGTTTTTCCTGCTTGCCTTGGCATGATGGATGCCCAAAGCTGTTTCCACCTTAAAAAGATGGGTATTGGCCGCTTTTTTGGCAGGCTGGAAACCACTGGCATTGCCAGAAACCGCCGCCAAAGGCGATACTCTGGATGCTTTTTGTGCGGGAGAACGGGCCGCCAGTAAAACCGTTAGAAGGCCCACCAGGATTCCAGCCATAATGCTGGGAATACTCAGACCAAAAGCTGGCATCTGCGCAAAATATTCCGGACTGAGAATCCGTAACACAGCGCAGAGAATCCATATAATCACGATCCCTACCCCGAACCCTGCCGGGATAGCAAACCGGCACCAGAGGAGTGCCTCCTTGCGCACCAATCGAATCACCTGTTTTGGGGTGGCTCCGATACATCTCATCAGACCAAAAAATTCAGTACGCTGGGCCACATTGCTGTTTAAGCTGCTGGCAATCATCATGACACCTGCAGCCAGCACCAGCACAAACAGAGCGGCAGCAACCGCGTAAATCTGCATCATTTGGGAACTATCACTTTGACCATACATCCCCAATAGCTTCACATTTTCATATATCTGATCATCAGAAAGACCGCAATCGGCTTTCAAATCAGAAATCTCCTGTCTGGCCTTCCATGGGTTCTCAAACTGAATATAGAAAACACTGTCGTAATCTTCCAGGGTTTCGTTCTTTACAGCAGGATAAATCGTGCGGAATGCCTCCGTGGTAATTGCAGCCCCCAAAGAATCCTCACTGGTGGTTTTAATGGTATCTTTACAAAATCCTGAAATCATATAGGACAGCTTTTTATCATCAGGACCATCCATGACAATGGTATCGCCAACTTGAAATCCCAGACGGGCTTTTGCGCTTTGCGTCAGCATGATTTCAGATTCTGTCTGGGGAAAGTTTCCTTCCACAATGCCATCAACCATCATATCTGTAACAAATGGCTCGTCACATCCCATAATAACAGCAGTTTTGCCGGACAGCGTATAACCGTCCTCTCCCCGGTAGTTAAGAACGCCATAACGGGCAGCAGCTTTGATTTCAGGACGCTGGGCAATCAGAAATGCCTCCTCGTCTGTTATATAGCGGAGCGCAGCATGGAAGTTTCCGCCATCCAGCCTGGCCTGAACAATCTGGCTACGGACAAACATATCTGCCATACCGAAAATCGTTGTCACCAGAAACACTGCCAACACAATGCAGAAAATGGACATTCGACTTTGCTTTCTGTGGATTTTTGCGGATATGGGAACAAGATCAAGATAACGCTTCATTTGCTTTCCCTCCCAAATCCGTAAGAATACCGTCCGATACCCGGATTACCCGATCAACGGATGCAGTCAGGTTTCTATTGTGGGTAATCATCAGAATTGTTTGCTGAAACCGGCGGGATGCCTGTGTAAGCAATGTCATAACATCCTGACTGTTCCTGCTGTCCAGATTTCCGGTAGGTTCATCCGCCAGAATCAATTTGGGTTTTGTGATTAACGCCCGGCCAATGGCGACACGCTGCTGCTGTCCTCCGGATAGCTGGTTCGCCAGATGGTGACGCCGTTCTGTAAGACCTAAGAGTTCCAAAATTTCTTCCACCGCTGCCGGGTCGGGCTTTCGATAATCCAAAAGAAGCGGAAACATGATATTCTGCTCCACATTCAGCTCGGAAACCAGCTGAAAGGTTTGAAAGATAAAGCCGATATTACGGCGACGAAAAATCGTGCGCTGTTCTTCTTTCATGGAAAACAGGTCTTGTCCATCTACCCAAATGCTGCCGGAAGTAGGAGTATCCAAAGCGCCGATACAGTTCAGCAGGGTGCTTTTCCCGGAGCCGGATTCTCCGACAACGGCGACAAACTCGCCTTTATTCAGCGAAAAGGAAACATTTTTCAGTGCTTCTACTTTTGCTTCGCCTTTTCCATAGGTTTTACATAAATCCTGTACTTTCAAAGTTTCCATAGTTATCAGTACCTCCTCCTATAATAGGTTTTGTGGTAGTTAGATACCTAACAGCCAGTTAGGACTAACCTTTTCATTGTTTAAGTTGTAGAATGAAATGGCATTGGTGTGACGATGTCCTCCTTGGACCCCCTGGTGTCCGTTAAAAAGCCCGTCAACCGGCCATTCCATTCGCAACCGTTCGTTTCATGCAGGTTGGACTGTCTTGTACATGTCCGTATGATACCCAGGAGACAGAATCAGCAATGGATAACCGCTGGTACCATGTAAATCTATCTGATTGGAGATCACTTATTATGTTTAATGCTGTTGGTATTGATGTCTCTAAAGGCAAAAGCACCGTTTCAGTCCTGCAGCCTGGCGGTACTGTCGTTAAAAAGCCTTTCAATGTTGTACACTCTTCCCGTTCCCTGAACGACCTTTCCAGGTTTATCCTGCACCTTGACGGACAGACCAGGGTGGTCATGGAATGCACCGGTCGCTATCATGAACCCATCCTCCATGCCCTCCATGATGCCGGTATCTTTGTCAGTGCTGTTAATCCACACCTGATCAAGAACTTCGGCAACAATTCCATCCGCAAAGTCAAGTCTGATCCTGCCGATTCCAGGAAAATCGCCCGTTATGCTCTTGACAACTGGGCTTCTTTGAGGCAATATTCAGACATGGATACTACTCGCACACAACTTAAAACCCTTAATTCACAGATGGACTTTTTCACCAAGCAGAAGGTCGCTGCCCGGACAAACCTCATCTCACTTATGGACATGACCTATCCGGGTGTGAACTCCCTGTTTTCCAGCCCTGCACGCGATGATGGCAGCGAAAAATGGCTTGATTATGCAGAATCCTTCTGGCATGTGGACTGTGTTCGTAAAATCGGCCTCAAAGCATTTACCGAGCGTTATCAGGCGTTCTGCAAACGCAACGGATACAACTTTCAACCCGGTAAACCCGAAGAACTATACCTGGCCTCCAAAGAACTGGTTGCCGTTTACCCAAAGGATAAGGTCTATAAGGACCTTATTATGACCGGGATTGAACAGCTTAAGTCAACCACACGGCATGTGGAACATATCCGGCATGAAATGGATGCGCTTGCTTCGACTCTTCCGGAATATGAAACCGTGCTCTCCATGCGCGGCGTAGGCAAAACGCTCGGCCCGCAGCTTATGGCCGAAATCGGTGACATCACAAACTATACCCACCGCGAGGCACTGACTGCCTTTGCCGGAGTGGATCCGGGAGTAAATGAATCTGGTTCCTTCCGTTCCAAAAGTAATCCGGCATCAAAATGCGGATCGTCACGGCTTCGAAAAACGTTGTTCCTGATTATGACGTCGCTGCTTCAGACCTCTCCCGCGGATGACCGCGTTTATCAGTTCCTCGACCGAAAGCGGTCTGAGGGGAAGCCGTATCTTGTCTATATGACAGCCGGCGCCAACAAGTTTCTACGGATTTATTACGGCAAAGTAAAAGCATGTATAGCTTCTCAGAGCAAAGCTGAGTAATCGCATACCTTTTTTGAGACCGGCAGCGATGGCGGTCTTATTGTAGTACCATAATCTACCTCCGTAATTTTTTCTGAAATACCTTCAATTTAGACTTGACTTTTTATTAGCAGGCTTTTTCAAAAGGATAGCAAAAACAGCTTACAATCAGGTGAATTTGACCTTACAGTTCCGTAAGGAAAGACAGGATAAACATCGTGCCCGTTCCGACTTCGCTTTGTACGGAGATAACACCGCCTTGCCCATCAATGATAGACTTAGCAAGAGGTAGTCCCAACCCGATTCCCTGGGTATCAAGGGAGTGTTTGTTGCGATAAAAGCGTTTGAAGATATGGTAAATATCCTCCGGAGTGATGCCGCTGCCATTGTCAGAAATGAAAATCCGAAGCATTGCGGGAGTGCGTTCCCATGTAATACGGACAATCCCACCAGCCTGCGTATGATCCAAAGCATTTTTCACGATGTTTCCAATCGCTTCACCTGTCCAGTCCATATCACAAATAAGCTGTTGTTCACTGTTACCCTCTATCTGGATTTCCTTGTTTTCCTTTTTAGCCCTTGTGGTTAATTCATGGATCGAATGAGCAATCAGCTCGGACACACGGCAGTTTTTTTTCTCAAAAACGATGTTTCCCGTATCCAGCCGGGTTATTTTCAGCATGGATAAGATTAGCTGCTCCATACGCTTTAGAGAAATCCCCATCTTAGCTGCAAATTGCTTTACCGTTTCCGCATTTTCCGGTTCACTCTCAATAATCTCCTGATACATGGCGAGGGCCGCCAGAGGTGTTTTAAGCTGATGGGATATGTCGGATATGGTGTCTTTCAAAAACTCTTTTGCTTTATGTTCTGTTTCATTTTTGGATTGGAGCATGGTTGCAAGCTGCTCTACCGAGGAAAATATTTGAAAAATGGCTCCCTCATAATTCTGCGGCAAATGGCAGGAGTAATCCCCGTTGATATAGTTCGTCAATACTTTGTCCACCTGTTGGTATAATCGCTTCCTTTTCCAGAAAAAAACGAACATTCCTATGGAAAGCACAAGGAGCAAAAACATCAAGACACAGAGCGTAATGCAGAAAGTAGATTGCTGAAATTGATTAAGAAAAGGTCTTATGCCAATCTCTGCCTGTTTTCCCAAACCCACAGCCGCTAATAATGACTGCCCATCTTCGCTAATTTCCGTGTTCGTAAGGGCGATTACAATCGTTTCTTTGGAAACACCCTGTTCCAAAAGCGAGGAAACAACTGCTTCATCGTGTGTAAGCCACAGAACTTCCATATCATTCACTTGATAGATAGCTAAGGCGGTTCCTGCGCCTACAAACAAAAGGGCAAACAAGAACAGAAACAACAAGAAGCCTTTGATCTGCTTATCCCGGCACAAGCTCATACAGACACCTCTTTCCACTGATAGCCAAAACCACGTATTGTCATAAGGTGTTCAGGGCGCGATGGATCAGATTCCACTTTCTCACGAAGCCGTCGTGCATAGACCGACAGGGTGTTATCATCAACAAAATTTCCTGTATCATCCCACAGCTCATTTAGAATGATGGCCCTTGTCACGACACGATTGGCGTTTCTTACCAGCAGACAAAGCAAACGATATTCGGCGCTTGTCAAATCTAATACTTTTCCCTTTAAGGTTACACGGCTCCCTAATAGGTCAATGGAAATGTCGCCACATTCGATAAAAGCCGTTTTTTCGTTTTTGGAAACTCCGGCTCGGCGCAGCAGCGCCCGGATACGAGAACACAATTCCCCTAACATGAAAGGCTTTGTGATATAATCATCCCCACCGCTATCCAGCCCACGGATTACGCTGACTTCTTCATCCGATGCGGTCAGGAATATAATCGGTATCTGCTGATTTTCTTTTCTTACCTTTTCGCACACGTCAAATCCTGTTCCATCTGGTAGAGTGACATCCAGAATCAACAAATCATATCTGTTGATTTCGGACAAATATTGTATTGCCTCATATACAGTACGGGCAACTTCAACATCAAATTCATTTTTTTTCAAAGAATAGACCAAGCCATCCACCAGACTTACATCATCCTCTAATAGTAAAATTTTATTCATTCTTTAATTCCTTTCCTTGTTTTGTTCTCATATCCACGGGCTTTTCCGCATCTTTCGGAATCAACCAGATTGTAGCCATCTTCACAGCACCGTGGATACGCCCACCAGCGCAATAGTAGTTTACCCTGCGAGGGGTCACGCCCCATTTTTCACTTGCTTCTTTCAAAGTCATATATTCCATAACGTACCTCCAATAATACAATTATAGTTCTATTGCTCGAACAATGTAAGCGTGCAAATGTAAAGAGAGAGTAACGAAGTGAACTGTTTTGTTATACCGAATTATAAAAAAAGGTCGGCATTCAAGCGACTTTCAGCAAAAAATTTCGGGATAATTTTTTCAAGCATTTGCAGTATTGATTATAAAAGTGACCCTTTTGGTCTGTAAGATTCGGGATAATCTTTTGCTCCGTTTTTTCATGGTACTGGTAGTATTCAAGCTAAAACAGGCTTTTCAAATACTATATCTTATTATTATGGGGGGAAAACATTATCCCGAATTTTATATCTGAAAGTCACCTTCTTCTGTGACCGTATTATCATTTACATGAAAAATTATCCCGAATATGTTAGAGAAATAGGCTTAAATAAAGGACTTTGAAATACCTTTCGGGACAATCTGACTTTCAGTATAACTGTTTTTTTCCCGAATCCGGGATAAGTTTTGCAAGTAATGGAAAGGGATATTCTTTTGTAAGGTAAGTAAGTAATAATCCGTATCTTGACAAAATAAGAAATCCCCCAGCACTTACC